>LXOW01150114.1_pt2 | contig 20412 bp, 8 predicted proteins | sample 1368591 | NCBI WGS metagenome assembly LXOW01 (sample SAMN04884650, study PRJNA319009) | bovine gut metagenome | isolation source: Cow rumen | host: Bos taurus | place: Italy: Legnaro (PD) | collected 2014-07-09
TTCTTGCAGTACTGGAACACATACTTCGCGTCGCTGTTGAGGCCGTCGACGTAGATGTTTTCGCTAAACATGAAGGGGTAAGTCCCTCCGTGTAAAGTCACATTCTTCAACTTCAGGCCATTGACCTTCCAGAATGTCTCGTCGGCATCGATGATATTGACATCCTCCAGTTCCACGTTATGCATCTCGCGGAAGAACTTCGGCCCGTCAATGCGACAGCGCCGCATGACGAGATTGTCCGTGTACCATATTGCCGAGCGAGAGCCGACGGCAAAATAGCAGTCCTCGATGAGGGCACCATCAACGTGCCACCACGGATATTTGCCATAGAAGCGGCACTCTGAAGCCTCCATATTCCTGCATTGTTTGATGCCCGACTCGCCGTCGGTGATGGTGACACCCTCCAAACGGATGTCGTGGGTGGCAAACAGGGGACGTTCGCCGCCGAATTCCTTGTTCTTTATCAGTTGCATCGTGCTGAATTTTATAGTATCGCATGCAAAGATACGAAAAATTTTCAATTTTCAATTTTCAATTTTCAATTTATTTCGTATCTTTGCCGCATGAAACGAATATTACTACTTACATTGACGGCCCTGATGTCGATAGGCATGAGTGCTTCCACCACCCTTCCGCTGAAGGGAACCGTCGTCAGTCCTACTGACAAGAACATCCAGTACATCGGACGCATCTGCTTCGACAACCCCGAGCGGCCGCGCTTCACCTTCCCCGGCACACAGATCAATATCCGCTTCACCGGTACCAGCCTGAAGCTGTGGGCTAAGCCCCTGAGCGGCTACTTCATGGCGCAGGTCGACAATGCCGAGCCCTTCAAGGTAGCGCTGATGGGCGAGCGCGACTCCGTGGTAAACATCGCCACGGCACTGCCACAGGGTGAACATGAGTTGCGGCTGATGTATATCATAGAAGGCTTTGCGCTGAAACCCGATTTCCGCGGTTTCATCCTCGACAGCGGTGCCAGCCTGCTGCCGCCGCCTGCGCTCTCTGACCGCACCATCGAATTCATCGGTAACTCCATCACCTGTGGCTATGGCAACGAGAGTACCGATGCCTCCGACCATTTTGAGAACGAGACGGAAAACCACTATCTGAGCTACGCCCAGATATGCTGCCGCGCCCTCGGTGCCCGTGCCAATGTCGTGGCACGCTCAGGCATCGGCGTCTATCGCTGTTACGGCGGTGCCAAGGAGGGTACGCCGGAGAACGTCATGACCACCGAATACGAGTACACTAACCTCTACGACCGTTCCGAGCGCTGGGACTTCAGCCGCTACCAGCCGCAACTGGTGTGCATCAACCTCGGCACCAACGACCTGTCCACCGACAACTACGACGTCCGGCTGCTCGGTGCTGCCTATAAACGGTTCCTCAAGCAGGTGCGCAGCCACAACCCCAAGGCCAAGATCGTCTTCCTCTGTGGTTCCATGCTCAACGGCAAGGAACTCGACATTGCCAAACGCCTGATGGACGAGGCTGTCGAGGAAGCCCGTCAGCAGGGCGACAAGGAGGTCTACCGCTTCAACTTCACCCCCGCCAACGGCTCGCTGAAGTACGGTGCCGACTGGCATCCCAGCATCTGGCAACACCAGCTGATGGCCGCCGAACTCACCGCCTACCTCCGCACGCTGATGCAATGGTTCTGATGTCTTGCAAGAGTCAATTCCCGTTATCTGATTGTTTTTGTCGGAACTCCGACGGCGTCATGCCATACTCGGCCTTGAAGTTCATAGTGAAGCTCTTGACGGTGGTGAAGCCCACGGCATAGGCAATCTCAGTGATTTGCATCTGCGAGGCCTCCAGCAGCGCCCTGCCGCGCTTGACGCGGATGGTGCGTATGAACTCTGCCGGTCCCAGTCCGGTGATGGCCATCAGTTTCTTGTAGAGTGTGGTACGTGCCATGCCCACCTCGGCGGCCATTGTCTCTACCGAGAAGTCAGAGTCGCCGATATTCTGCTCCACCAGTGCTATGGCGTGTTTGATGAATTGCTCGTCTAATGGTGTGATGGTCATCTCGCTGGGCTCGATGTTCATCTTCTGGCGGAACTGCTGATGATTGTGCTGCTCCCAGTCGATGAACTTCTTCACACGCAGTCGCAGCACCTCAATGTTGAACGGTTTGGTCAGATAGTCGTCGGCACCCAGTTGCAATCCTTCTATGCGGCTGACGTCGGTGGTGCGTGCTGTCAGCAGAATTACCGGGATGTGCGACAGAGTGATATCAGTCTTCACCCTGCGGCAGAGCTCAAAACCATCGATGCCAGGCATCATCACGTCGCTGACGATGAGGTCTATCCGCTCGCGTTGCAATACGTCGAGTGCAGCAGCTCCGTCGGAGGCTGTGTGTACCTGATAATCCTCCTTCATACAGCTGCTGATGAAAGAAAGCATGTCCTGATTGTCGTCGACGATAAGAATGGTGGGCAAAGAATCATGGGAACAGACCCCATGTGAGCTTAATTCCCTCCCTTTAGCGAGGGCAGGGGTAGGCTCCTGTGAGGTTGCGGGCAGTGTGATGGTGAAAATGCTGCCGTCGGGACTGTTGTCGCTGACGCTGATGGTGCCATGATGCATGCGGACATAGTCGCTGGCTATGTGCAGGCCAATGCCGCTGCCCGTCTGCGAGCTGTCGTTGCTGGGCGACTGGTAGAAGCGTTTAAAGATGTTGGGCTTGTCGCTGTCGGCAATGCCCTTGCCAGTGTCCGCTACGGCGATGACCACGTTGCTGCCTTCCTGACGGAACAACAACGAGACGCTGCCGCCAGCCGGTGTAAATTTCAGGGCATTCGAGAACAAGTTGTATATCACCTTGTTGATCTTCTCTCGGTCGTAATCCATCACATAGCTGTCGGCATCGTGGTCGAAGCTGAGGTGGATGCCCCGCTCTTCGGCATAGTCGCTGAAGGAGATGAGTATGCTGTTCAGATGGTCTATGATGTCACCACGCTGCATGTTCAGCGTCTCGCCACCAGCATCAAGTCGACGGAAGTCAAGCAATGCACTCACCTCCTTGAGCAACAGTTGTGCGTTTTTGCCGATGTTCTTGAGCTGAGCTGTCAGATTGTCGGGTGTCTTTCCCTCCTCCATCTTTTTAACGATTTGTTCCAACGGCGAGATGATGAGCGTCAACGGTGTGCGCAGGTCGTGGCTGATATTGGTGAAGAACTGAAGTTTCATCTCCGTAATCTGTTCCATCTTCTGCCGTTCCCGTTCCCGTTCCCGTTGACGTTCCCGTTGACGTTCCCGTTTGCGCGTGTTGCGCCATTGTAGGTACAGCGCCACCAATACCACCACCGCATACAATATGTACATGGGCAGTGTCCGGTAGAACGGCGGTGCCACACTGATGCGCAGTTCACGAGGCGCGCTCATGGTGCCGTCCTCACGATAGATGCACAACTGCAGCGTATAGTCGCCAGGAGGCAGGGCATCGAACGAGACTTCGTTGCGGTCGGTCGTGGCCCAGTCGCTCATCTGCCCTACCAGGCGGTAGGCATACCGTATTCTGCGCACATTTTCCAGACTGCCGGAGAAGAGCTTCACCGTGAGGTTTGCGTCATCGTAGTTCATTCGTACCGTGCCAGTCTGTTCGTTCAGCAGGCTGTCGCCAATAGCTATCTCGCTGATGATCAGTCCGTGCTCTTCTGCCTTGGTACTCATCAGCCGTTGTGGGTCGATGCTCATATAGCCCTCCGTGCCACCCATCAGTATCTCGCCCTGTGCAGAGCATACCATGGCATCACCGTTGAAGAAGAACTGCGGTATGCCCACACTGGGCAGGAAACTGCGTCGTATAATCTCCAATTCGCCCGCATGGCGCAAGAGCTGAATAGCCACCACGCTGCCACTGGTCGTACACACCCAGTACACCCCGTTTCTGTCCCAAGTCATACCCTTGATGATGTCGTCCGTGCGACGGATGTAGTAGAGTGTGTCCCGCTTTGTGTCAAAAATGGTGATGCCGTCGGGGTGGGTAAGTAGCATCATGCCCTTCTGCCGGTCGGCCTTCACGTCCGTCACCATCTGGTTCATCCACCGTTGAGTACCTTTCCGGTTGCCGAAGGCTACGCTGCACGAGCCGTTGCTGAGTTTGTAGGTCCAGAGTCCATATACCGATCCCAGATACATGGTGCTTGTACCATCATAACGAATGGCGTTCACCTGTATATCGCCGCCCTCTTTGTTGGTAACGACATGCGTAGTTTCGTCCTGAGGGTCAAAGATGACGGTCTTGCCAATAGGCGATGACGACCATACACGCCCCTGATTGTCGGCTGCCAGTGTCCATATATATTCCGTAGGGAAGGTTCCCAATTCGGGGGCATAGCGCTTCCAATGTCCTGCGTCTGTCAGGTGGTACAGTCCTTGATTGTAGGTTCCTGCCCACATGCCGCCATGACCGTCGCTGGTCAGTGCCATGACGGTGATGTTGGGCAGCGCCGTCTTCACGGTGCTGCCGTCCGTCCGCTCTATGTACACACCATCGCCGTCGGTGCCCATCCATAGGTTGCCCTCCGTGTCGTACGCCATCGCCAGAATGTCGCCTGCGCTCTGTGCGTGCGGCTGCATGATGCTGTTAGCTTCGCTGGTGTACGAGATGCCCGTCTTCAGATGTCCCACCCAGATAGTACCGTCTTGGTCGGTAGTCAGACAGGTCACATTGTCTGATGCCAACGACTGTAGCTGGTTGTGCTCGTGGCGCATGGCAGTGATGATACCTGTATTCTTATGATAGACAAACAGTCCCTTGTGATCGGTGGCAATCCAGATGTTTCCCCGCCCGTCGTCCATCATGTCGCGAATGGCATTGTTCTGTGAGGCAAATGCTGTCTGTGGCAGACTGACCATCTCCCGCACCTGCCGTCCTCCCACAATATAGCGGCAGATGTGCTCCTCGCGTGTACTGTATATCCACAGCGTGCCGTCGGCGTCAGCCATCATGCTGTGCTCCCCCGCCGCGTGTTCCATCGGCTCGGGCAGCGTCACGCGCTGAAGTTCACCCGTCGTCGTCTTCAAGTGCCATACGGTGTGTCCCGTGCTGAAGTACAGACCGTCCGACATTTCAGCCACCACACCAGCCGTCTTGCCAGGCAACTGTAACGGCTTTTCCCACGACTTCAGTTCCTTAGTATGATAGTCGTAGCGGAACACGCCTCCCTGTGTCAGCACCCACAGCGCACCCTTCTGTCCCACCTTTATCTTGTATTTCCCCTTGAAACGTATGCCAAGTGCCTGTAATTGTTTTTCGGTCTCAGCCGAAAACCGTGCCGTCTTGGTGTCGTAGAAGCAGTAGCCGCCGTTCTCGTACTCTATCCATATTCGTCCGCTAGCATCCTCTTCAAGCGATGTGGTGGTTTCGGTAAACACCTCGCGCAGTTGTGAATCGCCGCTCTCTGGAAATCGCGTCTTCACCTGATGACCGTCGTAGCGGTTGATGCCCTGATAAGTGCCTATCCACAGGTAGCCGCGACTGTCAGCCAGCAGACTCGTTACCGAGTTGCTGCGCAGACCGTCGGCTGTCCCTAATGTCTGGAAACTGTTAGGCTGGGCAGCCGACGTCAGAGTGAGGCAGAGCGCAATAAAGCTGAAAAGGATTCTCATGCGATTGCAAAGATACACTTTATTTCTGAATGATGAGCAAAGGTACGACATTTTTTCTTCCCTCAGACGTCGTCATGTTTCCAAAAGGGGAATCTATGTTTCCCCAATAGTCGAAATTGTTGCTGCGGAAACATTTTTGCCCGCATCCGAAACATCGTTTCCCTCTCCTTTGGAATAAACGTGGTATTTTTGCAACCAAACTATTAACCATATCTATAATTTAACAATTTCACTTATGCGAAAAAACAGTTTTAGGCAATCTATGCTCATCGTGCTCTTGTTCACGATGCAAGCTGTGTTTGGCACGCTTTCTGCAAAGCCCATATCGGGTAAGGTCACGTCTGCTACAGACGGTGAACCCCTGATTGGTGCCACCGTACAGGTGCAGGGCGACAAAAATGGTGTTGTTACTGATTTTGACGGTAACTATACCATCCAAGCAGAACAGGGCCAGACATTGGTGTTCTCTTATGTGGGCTATCTCACTAAGACGGTAAAGGTCGGTGCCGCCAGCACCATCGACGTGGCGCTTGACGAAGACCGCCAGTCGCTCGACGAGGTGGTGGTCATCGGCTATGGTGTGCAGAAAAAGAAACTGGTGACTGGTGCCACCGTTCAGGTGAAGGGCGAAAACGTCGCCAAGTTGAACACGACGAACCCGCTGCAAGCCCTGCAGGGTCAGACACCCGGTATGACCATCATCTCAGAGTCGGGTCAGCCTGGTGAGGGCCTCAAGGTCAATATCCGCGGTCTTGGCACCACGGGTTCCAGTGGTCCGCTATACATCATCGACGGTGTGCGCGGTGACATCTCGACGCTCAATCCTGCCGACATCGAGAGCATCGACGTGCTGAAGGATGCCGCTTCGGCAGCCATCTACGGTAGCCAGTCGGCCAATGGTGTCGTGCTGGTAACGACCAAGAGCGGCAAGGAAGGCCGCGCCGTGGTCAGCTTCGACGGTTACTACGGCTGGCAATGGGCACCCCGCAAAACCAAGATGCTGAATGCCAAGCAGTATATGACCATCATGGACGAGCAGAACATCAATTCAGGCGGTGCTCCTTACGACTGGTATGGACTGAAGGAGGACGGTACACCAAAGTATGCCAGCATCTTCGACGAGAACGGCAATGTGTATGATACCGACTGGGTAGACCAGATGTTCAAGGATGCAGCCCAGACCTACAGCGCCAACCTGGGTGTCACCGGCGGCAGCCAGAAAGGCAATTACAGCCTGACCATGGGTTACATGAGCCAGGAAGGTATCGTCGGCGGCAAGGACGTATCGGGCTACTCACGCTATAACTTCCGTATCAACTCAGACTATCAGGTCATCGACAACTTCCTGAAAGTCGGCGAGCAGGTATCGTTCATTTACTATAAGAAAAACGGTATTGGCGTAGGCAATGCCTATAACAACACGCTGCGTTCGGCCTTTGGCACATCGCCCATCACCCCGGTCTATAGCGACAACGGCAAGTACGGCAGCCCCTATAACGATACGACAGACAGCGACTGGTATAATGCCGACGGCAACCCCTACGGTGTGATGATGACCACCAATAACAACAAGTCGCAGAACTTCACGGCTACGGCCAATGTCTATGCTGAGATGGAGTTCATCAAGAACCTGAAGTTCAGAACAACGCTGGGTGTAAAGTACGACTCGAACAACTACCGTTCGTTCTCACCCCTTTACCACTTCTCTATCTATAGCTATCAGGACACTCGTACGGGTGTCAGTCAGAGTGCCAGCGACGGCCTGGGCATCACTTGGACCAACACGCTGAGCTATAACTTCAAGTTGAAGGAACACAACATCGATGCCATGATTGGCTATGAGGTCTATCGTACCGAGGGTCAGAGCATGTATGGCACCAACGGCTCGTTGCGCGATGGTTTTGATACTTGGACATACGCCTATCTGAGCAACGGTACTGCGACCAACCAGGAAGGTGGCCTGTCAGTCAGCGGATCACCCTGGGACGAAGAGCGCATGGTGTCTTACTTCGGTCGTGTGGGTTGGAACTGGCAGGAGAAGTATATGGCCACGGCTACGCTGCGTTGTGACGGTTCAGCCCGCTTTGCCAAGGGGCACCGTTTCGGCTGGTTCCCCTCCATCTCTGCCGGTTGGGTAGTCACCAATGAGAAGTTCATGGAGCCTGTAACGAAGGTGATGGACTACTTCAAGATTCGTGCCAGCTGGGGTCAGGTGGGTAACCAGAACATTGGTAACTACATGTATCTGGCTCCCATGGCTTTTAACAACTACTACTACAACTTCGGTACTACTCTGGGCAGTGATGCCGACCAGTGGGGAGCAGTGCCTACACGTATTGGCAATGAGGATATAACCTGGGAAACCTCAGAGCAGTTTGACTTGGGTTTTGACGCCCGTTTCCTGAACCAGCGTCTGAATGTCAACTTCGACTTCTATGTCAAGACCACCAAGGACTGGCTGGTGCAGCCTCCCGTACTCGGCACGGTAGGAACGGGGGCTCCCTATATCAACGGCGGTGACGTGAAGAATACTGGTGTTGAGCTTGGTTTGGCATGGAACGACCGCATCGGCAAAGACTTCTACTACTATGTCAACGTGAACGGTGCCTATAATAAGAATAAGGTGGGCAACATTCCCAACGAGGACGGTATCATCCATGGTGAGAGCGGCTCTGTGCTCTACGACAACTCCGGCGAGTTCTATCGTGCCAGCAATGGCGAGCCTATCGGCTACTTCTGGGGCTACAAGACGGCAGGCATCTTCCAGAACCAGCAGGAAATCAACGACTGGATTGCTGCCGGTAACGGTGTGCTGCAGTCGGACGTGAAACCCGGTGATGTGAAATACTACGACATCAACCACGATGGTGTCATCAATGACAACGACAAGGTGAATTTAGGCAATGGCATGCCTGACTTTACCTATGGTTTCTCTTTTGGTTTTGACTGGAAGAACTTCGATTTCTCTGTTCAGGCTTACGGACAGTCGGGCAACAAGATTGTGCAGACCCTGCGCAATGTGGGAACCACCACTGCCAACTATACTACTCAGATTTTGGATCGTTGGACGGGCGAGGGTACATCGAACAAGATTCCTCGTGTCACTAACACCAACATCAACTATCAGTTCTCTGATCTCTTTATCCAGGATGGCGATTTCCTGCGCATCTCCAGCATCAAGATTGGCTACGATTTTGCCAAGTTACTCAAGTGTAGATACATCTCGCAATGCCATCTGTATGCACAGGTACAGAATGCCTTTACGTTCACCAAGTATGACGGTATGGATCCTGAAATCGGTTACGGTAACTCCGGTTGGGTCAGTGGTATCGACTACGGTTACTACCCCCGTCCCCGTACATTCCTGATGGGTGTAAACTTGAAGTTCTAATATTAAGATGATTACGAATATGAAGACAAAGATATTTTCAATAGCCGCCCTTGGTCTGACCATGCTGGGTCTGACCTCATGTGGCGAGGATTTCCTGGAGGTCTCGTCAAAAACGGAAGGAACGACGGGAAACTTTTATGCCAGCGAAGCTGCTGCCTCGCGAGCCCTGATAGGCTGTTATGACGGATGGCAGCGAACGGTGTCCGACGGTCCGACGTTTGCCTTCCACTATCTGTCGGAGCTGCTTTCTGACGAGTGCTTCGGCGGCACGGGTAACAACGATGCCCGCAACTCTGCCGTTGTCGACCGTTTCGATATGGGAGAGGACAACTCGCAGCAGAACCTTCACAACACGCTGTGGACCAGCTACTATGCCGCCATCTACCGTTGCAACGAACTGTTGCAGCGTGTCGAGGGACTTTCATGGTCAAGCGAGGCAGCTCAGGGTACGTTGGTTGGTGAGGCTCGTGCCATGCGTGGCATCCTGTATTTCGACTTGGTACGTGTGTTCGAGAATGTCCCCCTGCTGACTGTTCCCTCTACGGAGAATGTCCCGCAGGCTCCTGTCGATGACGTCTATGCTGTCATCTTCGACGACCTGAAGTATGCTGCCGAGCATATTCCTGCCAATGCCTATCCCAAGGAGGCCTCCGCCAGCAACGACGGACGCATTACCTGCTATGCTGCCAAGGCCTTCCTGGCTCGCGCATACTTGTTCTACACGGGTGTTTATGGCAAGGAACCCGCAGGTGTCACCAAGGCTGAGGTACTGCAGGGTCTGGAGGACATCATTGCCAGCGGCGAGTACGAGCTGATACCGCTGTATAAGAATCTGTGGTATTGTGCCAGCACGCACTGGGAGGGCAGCGATGCCACGGGATGGAAGGAAGTCAGCACCTACGCCGGTGAGGACAACAGGGAGAACATCCTGACCATGAAGTTCAACTACACCTCTGACTATAACGGCAATGCCGGTGGTAACAATGCCATCCAGATGTTCTCCATCCGTGGCGGCACGTTCAAGGCTCCTTACGGACAGGGCTGGGGCGGCGCTACCGTAGCGGCAGGCTTTGCCAGTTCGTTCCCCTCGCTCGACCAGCGTCGCGAGGCCTCTGTCATCGACCTTGCTGCTGAGGGCATCGAGGCTACTGAAGCCTATCAGAAGGCCATCCTCGACCAGCGCGAGTACACGGGCTACTTTAACAAGAAATACACCGCCCGCTCGGGCTTCCACCAGAACGATAACGGTACATGGACGCTGACGCACTATTGGGACGGTTTGATGGCTGGCGACTTCCAGATTTCACAGCCTATAGGCTATACGCTGGTGCGCTATGCTGACGTGCTGCTGATGGCTGCCGAATTGGGCTCTGCCAATGCCCAGACTTATCTGAGTGCCGTCCACAGCCGTGCCTATGCTACCGAGAATGCCGACGGCAGTGTCAACACGCCAAAGATAGTGATTTCGCCCACCAAGGAGAATATTATGGAGGAGCGCCGTCTGGAGTTTGCCTTTGAGGGCATCCGCTACTGGGACTTGCTGCGCCAAGGCGTCAATGTGGCAGCCCAGGCTATCGTAGCATCCGGTGAAAACGTGCTGAACGGCGGCAATGAGGGCGTTGTCAGCTTTAAGGCTGAGAACATCATTTCAAAACGCGGTTTCCAGCAGATACCGCTGACGCAGATCCAGCTGTCGAATGGTGTGCTGAAACAGAATCAGGGATGGTGATTACATTAAAGATTAAAAATTAAAAATTAAAATTTATGAATATCAAGAAATCAATATATCTGTCGGCAGCCGTCGCCCTGTTGCTGACGGCATGTTCGCCCGATGACTATTCGCTGAACAAGCCCGACCTGTCGCCAAGTGACCTGATTGAGGGCTCGGCGTTCTCAGTGGATGTCGACGCACAGAATACGGTGACGCTGAAGAGTCTGCTTGACAAGCGCTACCACTGCTACTGGATTCANNTTGGAGGACCCCCTCTACAGCTACCTCACCGGTGGCGTAGGCAGCACCAAGCGCTGGGTGCCTGTCGATAAGGACTACGGTGTAGGCCAGTGTACCGGTCCCGTCATGTACTGTAACCCTGACGACGTGCTGAACGACGGCTCGGCGTCTACCGACATCGGCATCAACCACATGCACCCCAACTGGGATCCCGGTTTCCAGTCGTGGCTCATCCCGCAGGACTCGCCCTACATGGATTCGTACATGGAGTTTACGCTGGACGACGTGAACGGCTGTACCATCACCGAGTATCAGGGTGAGAACAAGGAGACGACAAAGGGTAAGTGGAACCTGAACCTGACGGACAAGAACCATCCCACACTGTCGTTCACCGATGCCTTCGTCATGCACAACGTCGGTTTCAATGAGGTGTGTGCCAACTATACCGACAACATCATCATCACCGAGCTTACGCCCTACGTGCTGCAGTTTGCAACGATGCGTACCAACAGCGAGGGTGCTTGGTGGATCATCTGGAACTTCATTGCCGAGGACGTGAAGACGGGCAAGGTCATCATACCTTCCGGCGAGGCTGAGTATATTGAGGCTACCACGCCCGTATTGCCTGAGATAGAGGGATTGGCTGAGAAGATTTTCACGACCGACATCAATGGCGTTGAGTTCCAGGGTGCCGAGATGACCTTCAAGGTCAGCGAGGATGCCGCCTACGACTGGTTGTGGTGGAACGGCGGTTCGTCGGCTTGGGAGAGTGTCACCAAGGGTAACTACGGCACCAACTGGGCTCCCCTGTGGGGCGACGATGCGCTGGAGCAGGAACTGACGCTCACCAAGAAGGGTAGCTACACCTACGGCGAGACCGAGGGTACATACACGCTGACTGATGGAGTCATCACCTTCGACAAGCCCGTCACCTTCTTCACCGTCGTGGGCGACGACCGCACCGTCGAACTGACCGGCCAGGCTTGGCAGGTGTTCAAGTGTGACCCAGGTTCTGAACTCGTGCTCGGCATTGCGGACGGCAAGGACGCCAACGGTAATACGAACAGCTATTTAGTGGCGAACTTCACCTATAAGGAAGTCGGTGGCGGCCAGACGGGTCCTGTCAGCGTACCCTTCGACGCTTCTAAGCTGTGGGTAGGACTGGAGGCTGGCAAGTATTTCCGCTGTCAGCTCTACAACCCATGGGGTGGTGGTAACGACGCCATCGACCCGGCTAATGTGAAGCTGAAGAAGAACCAGAAGATCAATATCACCTTCCGACTCAGCGGCTTCACCTTCCAGCAGCCTGCCAAAATGGTGCTCTGCTGCAACCGTGGCGAAGAGCAAAGCTGGGAGACCGACTGCTACAACTACGCCCGTGCCATCACCGTCGATAAGGACGGCTCCTATACCGTCTCCTGGACCAACGACACGGGGTCTACCGTGAAATGGGACGACGGCATCTCTGCACTCACCATGACGATGCAGTTCGTGGACTATGCCACGCTGCCAGACGAGGACTATGCTTCACACTGCACGGTGGAAAGCATCACTATTGAATGATGCGCATTCGCTAATTGATAATTCTTACACCTAAAGGTATAAGCGAGCAAAGCTCGTAGGAATAATTGAAAATTGAAAATTATGAAACTTAACAAGATATTTTCCGGAATCACGGTGCTCCTGATGGGTGCTGCCGTGCTGACCGCTTGCAGCGATACGGATGACTATTTCGCCAATACGACACCGCTGTTGAACGACGGTTCTGTTGTGACGGGATCGTCTGACGTGACAGCCACCACAGCCACTTTCCATGGTGCGGTAGCGGGACTTGAGGCCATGAACGTGGCATCGTACGCTACGGGATTCAAATACGGCTATTCAGAGAATGCGCTGACCGAGACGGCAACGGCTGCCTCCGACGCAGAGTTCTCGTCAACCCTGACGGGACTTCTCAACAATACGGTTATCTACTACCAGGCTTACGTTACCCTGCAGGGCAAACTGACCTACACCGGTGAGGTGAAATCGCTGATAACGACGGATGCCACCGCCACGACAGGTGCGGCGTCAGGCATCGACTTTGCACAGGCAACCATGGCAGGTTCCGTCAGCAAGTATCCCGAGGATGCCGTCTGCGGTGTCGTCATCTCCCAATCGCCGGAGGTGGAGGATGTCCGGGCTGGTCTGCGCCTGACCGTGGAACAGCTGGCTGACAACTTCAGCTATACGCAGAAAGGCTTGTTGCCCGGTGCTACCTACTACTATGCTGCCTTCCTCGACCTTGGCCCCGGTGTGGTCTATGGCGATGTGGCATCGTTCACGACCGACAGCCACGCCATCAACGTTGACGACGAGTTTGTCGATATGGGTGTATCCGTCCGTTGGGCCAAGCATAACATCGGTGCCAAGGCTGAGGCCGACTTCGGCGGGCTCTTCGCCTTTGGCGACGTGACGGGGTGTAACCCCAGCCTCAATCCTGACGACTATGCCAGTGCCGATACCTATAAGACTGCACTCGACATAGCCTACTGGGCTACAGGCAATAAGGGCACGCTGCCCACGGCCGACCAGTTCGAGGAGCTGTTCAAGGTTTGTAAGACGCAGTGGGTGGAGCAGGACGGTATGGCTGGCTATCTGGTTACTGCCAAGAACGGCAACACCATTTTCCTGCCTGCTGCGGGTAGGCGCGTAGGCCACGACGCGAGCGAAGCTGGCGCCAAGGGCTGCTACCTGACGGGTACTGTCAATGCCGGCAACACGCAGTTTGCCGTCGATTATGAGTTCTCGCGCACTGGCGGCGCACGCTCTACCCGGGCTGTCTATGAGGCCATGGCGGTACGTCCTGTATCCGTGGCCCGCAACATCCAGTTCGATGTCACCAAACTCTATGGAACCTGGCACATCGACTTGCGTGCCGACGGCAGTCATGCCTACTGGGATGGCCCGATGTACTTCTACGGTACGGATGACTGCTGGCGCAACGTGACGAACAACGAGCCCGTGGTGGGCAACTCGTGGAACTGGTGTCCCGACTATGCCGGCAACTCATGGGTGGTAGGCGAAGATCCGCGTGACTTCGGCACCATGACATTCTCGGAGGATGGCAAGGTCGTCGTCGTGCGCAACAATGCCGACGGCACCCAGACCACCGAGGAGGGTACTTTCACCATCGACNNCAGGCCAGCAACAAGCGCAAGGGACTGAAGATATTCACCCAGAGCGACAATACCCTGCAGATTGCCGTCATCCGCGACAACGACCCCTGCTCGCTGGTGTTCAACTATGTCAAGGACAATATCTACAGTGGCATCAGCGTTAAACTGCTGGCTGTAGGCACCGACTGGGCAGGCACGTGGGGCTCGGACCTGACCATGCTCATGCCCGAAGACCTGAACGGACAGCATACCGTCAAGTATGAGGGTGCCGTCAATGGTGCCATGGTAACCCTGATAGACTTCGTAGAGCTCGTGAAGCGCTATCCCGATGCCTTCGTACGCATCGACGACATCAAGCTCGACGGCAAGAGCATCAAGTTCAATGCCAATAACTTCTGCTATGGCGACATTGAGGACAATGGCAACTACCGCATCGAGATGTTCAACATCTGGGGCAAGGGTGCCAAGGACGGCAACGTCGTTGCTTCGCCCTTCAGCAACTTGACCAACGTCGGTGGCGACCCCGCTTTCACCTTCGCACAGAGCTGTGAGATTACCTTCACCGTTCTGACCGAGAGCCCAGTAGGCACATACGCACCTAAGTTCATCACCGTTGGTGCAGGCTGGTGGCCGTCGGTCTGGGACTTCAACGACGGCTCGTCGTTCGACCTGACGTTGAACAAGGGAACAGGCAAGTACGAGATCTCGAAAAATGCGTTCGACATGACCTACACGTCAGCGGATTCCTATAGTGCTGGTGTCATCATGACCTTCGTCCAGATAGACGGTCTCCACAAGTTCTTCCCCGGCATGCATGCCGTACTCAACAGCGCCAAGGCCGACGGACAGAGCCTGCAGTACGATGCTGCCAAGGTGGTCGATACGAACGACGGCGATGCCTATCGTCTGGAACTTTGGAACTGCTATGGTGCTACTGGCGGCAACAATGCCGACAACTGCGGTTTTGGCCATCGCGACGGCGACGTCATCCACGAACTGGGCTTCAACAGCTCGTTTGAGGTAGCGTTTACCATCAAGAGCCTCTTTGCAGACGCATTCGCTAATTGATAATTGATAATGGATAATTGATAATTGACAATGAAAACCAAGAAAATTCTTATGCTGATGGTGGCGCTCATAGCCACCACAGCATTCGCCGCCTGTGGCGATGACGACGGCGACGGCGGCGGTGGCACTTCGACCGTCACAAAACTTACCGTGCGTCCTGCTGCCATCAGTTTCGATGCCAATGGCGGCGAAACCGTCATCAAGGCACAGGCTCCCGTTCAGGTAACGGCCACGAGCAATGCCGACTGGTGTACGGTGACCGTTGGCGAACAGTCTGGCGACCTCAAAATCACACCTATCACGGTGACAGTAGCCACCAACACAACTACATATAGCCGTACGGCAACTGTTACCGTCACCGCTGGTGCCGAGTCAGCTACCGTCACAGTCACCCAAGACGAAGGAACCATCACACCCGAAGGCAATATCACCAAGACTGCACAGCAGATAGCCAAGGACATGATTCCAGGCTGGAATCTGGGCAACACGCTGGAAGCTACGGGCAACGGCTTAGGTGCAGAAACCTCATGGCAACCCACCAAGACCTCGCAGGCAGTTATTGACGCTGTCAAGGCTGCCGGGTTCAAGGCTGTCCGCATACCATGCTCATGGGACATCCATTCCGGCTCCAATAGCGAGATTGACGCCCAGTGGATGGCACGTGTCAAGCAGGTCGTCGACTACTGCATACAGGATGGCCTCTATGTCGTCCTCAACGACCACTGGGACAACGGCTGGATAGAGGTGCTGGGATTCTCGAAGTCGTCATCCTCCTATCAGGCTGTCGACGAGGCTACCATCACATCGAAGATAGCACGCCTGAAGGAGCTGTGGACGCAGATAGCCAACGAGTTCAAGGACTACGACGAGCACCTGCTGTTTGCCGGTCTTAACGAACCGTTCCAGGAGTATAGCCTGTTCAGCACACACCACCAGGAACTGACGCCCATCCTCTGCCGCTATAACCAAGCTTTCGTAGAGGCTGTCCGTGCCACGGGAGGCAATAATGCCCAGCGCACTCTCGTCGTGCAAGGTCCAAGTACGAACATTGCCTCGTCTGCCAGCTATATGACTGCCGACAAACTGCCGGAAGCTGCCGGACGTCTGATGGTGGAAGTCCACTACTATGACCCGGGACAGTTCTGCGGCACCTTTGATGCGTCTGGCGACAAAGCCTTCTATTATTGGGGCGCCGCCAACCACGGCACCGACCATAATGCCACATACGGCGAGGAAGCCTATATGCAGAGCCAGTTCGCCCTGTTGAAATCGACCTACACCTCACAGGGCTATCCCGTCATCATCGGAGAATATGCCGCTCAGCAGCGCACCATCTCAGGTGATCAGGATAAGCACAATGCCTCGGTCAAGTATTTCTACCAGTGTGTCAACGAGTATGCCACCAACAATGGCATTGTCGCATTTGCCTGGGATACCAACGACGTTAACGGCCTGAACCAGGAAGGAGGCTCGTCCACGATTATCGATCGTGCCAACTGTGCCGTTGTGGGCAGCAATGCTATGCAGGGCATCAAGAGTGGTGTCGCTGCCGGTGCATGGCCTTACTAAGTAGTTTATTTTTTATTCATATTAAGTAATTTATCCAACACTTCCTACACCTACGACACGTGTAGGAAGTGTAGGAAGTGTAGGTTGTTTATTTTTATACAAATAGTACACAAAAGAGCAATTCTTTTTGTGTGTTTTTAAATAATAATTTGTATCTTTGTCGCCAGTTTATGAAACAGCCAAAACTAAAGACGATGAAAAGACTATGGACAACGATAGTGGCTGTGGGGCTTGGTGTACTGGCGGCAATGGGGCAGGGCGACAAGACCCGTGTGACGGCGTACGACGCTGAGGACGGTGTGCCGTCGGGCCATATTACCCAACTGCTGCAGGACAAATGCGGTTTCCTGTGGTTTGCCACGTGGAATGGTTTGTGCCGCTATGACGGCTACGACTTCCAGACCTTTAAGCCTGTTGCCGGTGACGGCTGCCATATTCCCACCGACCGCATCCGCGACATCGGCCTGCGCCCTGACGGCAACATCCTTTGTCGGGTGGATGACGACTACTTCCTCTTCGACACCCGCAGCTACCGCTTCCGCGACCTGACCAGTGCCGAACAGCCACAGGCCGCCGACGACATCTTGAGCTACCGACAGAGCCGTTCTCTCATCACTAACCCCTTATCACCAGCCCCTTATCCACTACTGCCAACCTCTAAACTGTCCTTTGCGTTGACCGACAGCCAGGGCAACCAATGGGTATTAGGGGCCAATGATGTCATCTATAAGATTACCACCGCCCAGCAACGCACCGAGCGGCTCGACATCCATCCTGCCGCCGAGGTGAAGTGCCTGTTCCGCGACAGTCAGAAGCGCTGGTGGCTGGCTACCAAGGACGACGGCGCCGTGCGTGTGTATTCCGGCGACGGCAACTGGCTATTAGGTTATTTAGGCCCTGACGGCGTGCTGCACGAGCAGTATGTCAGTTTTGGCTCTCCCGTCTATTGTATGTATGAGTCGCCCGACGGCACTTTGTGGCTCGGCACCAAGCCCGACGGACTGTTCCGTCTGCATCAGACCGCCAGCAATGCATTCCGCATAGACCACCTGAACATGCAAATCGACAACCGTCTGTCCATCAGCCGTAAATTAGTCGGCAGCGTCTATAACGTCACGCAGGACCGTTATGGTCGGCTGTGGGTGGCCACGCTCGGTGGCGGACTGTGCTATACGACGGAGCCGCAGGCCGACGTGCCGCACTTCATCGCGCCAGCCCACTATCCCGCAGACAAAGCCCAGCGTGTGCGCTATCTGAAAATCACCTCCGATGGCTACCTGCTGGCAGCCACCACGGAGGGTCTGATGGCGGCACGGTTGGAGCAGGATGCCGACAAGATGACGTTCTGCCTGCACCAGCGCGAGCCGGACCGTGCGCAGAGCATCAGCAGCAGTGCCGTGATGGACGTGGTAGAGGACGCTCGCGGACAGCTGTGGGTCGGTACCGAGAGCGGTGGCATCAACAGGATTGAAAGCAGCAATGTGACGGACACCGCGCTCGTTTTCCGCCATTTCAACGAGCACAGCCACGCCCTGTCCACCGATGTGGTACTGTCGCTAACGGCTACCAAGGACGGCGGTTTGCTGGCTGTCAGCGACCATCTGATAACCCTTCTCGACACCTTAGGGCAGCAGCGTGTGCTCGATGCCCGCTATTTCAACGACGACTACAGGCTGAGCGACGCTCACCCCTTGCAGTTGAACGACACCACATGGCTCTTCGGACTGACAGACGGTGCCTTCACCACCACCACATCGCAGATGTACCGTACTGCCTACCAGCCGCGGTTAGTGCTGACCAGCATCTCTATCCAGGGTGGCAGCGACAACTGGGCTGTGGAGCCCCTCGACACGGTGACGCTACAGCCCCGCGAGCGCAGCCTGACCGTCCGTTTTGCCGCCCTCGACTATAGTGCGCCTGAGCGCATCAGCTATGCTTTCCGCCTGACCGCCGGCAGCAACGGTGATGCACCGTGGAACTACATCGGCCACGACCGCTCTGCCACGCTGCTCGACTTGGAGCCTGGTACCTATCTGTTGGAAGTGCGCTCAACCAATGCCGACGGCCAGTGGACGGACAACACGCGTCGGCTGACCATCGTCGTGCAACCCACCTTCTGGGAGTCGGTCTGGGGCCGTCTGCTCATCGTGTTCCTGGTCGTGGCCGCCATAGCCATCGTCGTCTATACCTTATTATATATACGCCGCATCAAGCGTGAGCAGCACGAGACGCTGCAGAAGTACTTGGCGTTGATAGAGGGTGAAAAGGTAGAGGATGATTTCGGGCCTTCGCCAGCGCCTGCCCCTCTGACTCCTGACGAGCCGTTAGACCCCACGCTGCAGCGGGTGATGAAGTTTATCGAGGAAAACATCTCAAACAGCGATGCCTCGGTGGGCGATATGGCTGAGGCTGCCGCCACCAGCCGCTCGGGCTTGCAGCGCAAGCTGAAGCAGGCCATGGGTATCACGCCGCAGGACCTGCTGCGCGAGGCTCGTATCAAGCATGCCTGCCAACTGCTGCGCCAGACCGACAAGACCATTGCCGACGTGGCCTATGCCAGTGGCTTCACCGACCCGAAATATTTCAGTCGATGCTTTAAGCAGAGCATAGGACAGTCACCGACGGAATACAAAGCGGACAACAGGTAACATATGCTTGTCATGTATGTCCTTTTGGTGGATTTTTGCATCAATTACGCGTTAAACGGGAGGTTTGACGCGTTTTTTACCATCTATTGATGCAAATTTAACCCCGTTCCATCGGAAAAAGACCGTACCTTTGCCAGCGGAAAACAATAACGGTTTAAAAACAAACTACTGAACAATGAAAACAAAACTACTACTTTTGATGGCCTTCGTCGCACTGCTGGCAACGGCTGGCAGTGCCAAGAAGGTTCACACGCTGGGTGACTCGACCATGGCTCCCTACGACGAGTCGGCCACTGTCACCCGTGGTTGGGGCATGTACTTCGGCGAGTTTCTGACCAACGGCTGGACCAGCATCAACTATGCCAGAGGCGGACGTGACACTTATGGCGGTTACAACGAATTGTGGCAGACAGCCAAGAAGAATGTTGAGGCTGGTGACTATGTCATCATCACCTTCGGACACAACGACGAGAAGAACAACGGTATGGATGGCTATCAGTTGCGTGACTACTATCTGAGCATCGGCGACCAAGCTGCTGCCAATGCTGTGGATTTGCGCGGCAGCATCCCCTCGACCACCTACAAGCAGAACTTGGGTAAAATCGTCGATGAGGTGCTGGCCTTGGGTGCTATACCTATTATTTGTTCGCCCGTATGCCGCGCCTATATCAGCGGCAACAGCATCCGTCGCAATGGTCGCCATGACCTCGGCGACAGCTACAAGGTGCTGACGGAGGATGGTCCGAAAGACGGTCCGAAGTTGGCTGCCGACGACCATACGATGGACTACGCCTTCCATTCGCAGAAGGTGGCCGAGGAAAAGGGTATCAGTTTTATCGACTTGACTGATGCCACGGAGAAGCTCTATCTGAAATACGAGAAGTTAGGCTCTGGAAAATGCCTTGAAATGCTGTTCGACGGCGAGGGCTCCACCCACTTCAACGCCACGGGTGCGCTGTTGGTAGCCCGCGAGTGTGCCAGTCTGATGAAGGAGCAAGGCATCCTGGC
>LXOW01089046.1_pt1 | contig 20394 bp, 13 predicted proteins | sample 1368591 | NCBI WGS metagenome assembly LXOW01 (sample SAMN04884650, study PRJNA319009) | bovine gut metagenome | isolation source: Cow rumen | host: Bos taurus | place: Italy: Legnaro (PD) | collected 2014-07-09
TGCTGGGAAAGCCTCTACCGCGGCGTCCGCCGTACCAACGAGGCCATCTACAACCTCCATACACTGGGTAAAGACCTTCCGGAAGCCGATCAGGTCCGCCTGGAGGCCGAACTCCGCCTGATGCGCGGCTGGATGTACTTTGAACTGGTAAAGCGCTACAAAGAAGTAATCATCTACGATGAAGACCTCACCGCCATTACCAAGGACAAGGCCGTCAGCTCCGAAGCCGAAGCCTGGAAATTTATTAAGGATGACCTGGCTTATGCCGAGGCCAACCTCCCTGTCAAGGCCGATGCCCGCGGCCGCCTGGACAAAGGCGCCGCCTATGCCCTGGCCACCCGCGCCCTGCTTTACGCCAAGGATTACGACGGCGTGATTGCCGCCGCCACAAAAGTGAAGGAACTGGGCTACGGCCTGGAGGCAGACTATGCCGGCGTGTTCAACGGAGGCGGCAAGGAGAGCATCCTCCAGTACAACTTCTCCTATGCCGACAATGTAATGCATGCTTTCGACTTCTACTACAGCCCGGGCGGAGACTTCGTACAGCTGGGTCTTCAGGGCGGTGGCTACGCTACCCCTACCCAGGAGATGGTAGAAAGCTACGAACTCGCCACCGGCGGTTTCCCTGACTGGAGCGCCTGGCATGGCACTACCACGGCCGAACCCCCTTACGAAGAACTGGAGCCCCGCTTCCACGCCACCATCCTGTACAACGGAGCCAGCTGGAAGGACCGCACCATCGAGCCCTACGTGGGCGGTGAAGACGGATGGGCCGAGTGGAGAAAGGAAGCCCAACCTCAGGGCCGCACCACCACCGGATACTACCTCCGCAAAGGCGTAGACGAAAACCATGACCTGCAGGAGCGCGATGCATCCAAGAGCCTCCAGCCCGCCATTCTCCTCCGCTACGGTGAAGTCCTTCTGAACAAGGCCGAAGCCTGCTTCCGCACCAATGATGTGGACGGAGCCAATGCCGCCATCAAGGAAATCCGCGACCGCGTGGGTCTTCCTTCGGCCAACCTCAGCGGAGACGACCTCTGGAATGCCATCCGCCAGGAACGCCGCGTAGAACTGGCATACGAAGGTCTCTGGTACTGGGATCTCCGCCGCTGGGGAGACGCCCCCAAGCCCTATCCCGTGGGCCTCAACGGTTACCAGGTACACGGACTCAAGATTACTCCCGCCGCCGTGGCCGGTCAGTTTGAATACACCTACGTTTCGGTGGATGACAAGGACCGCAACTTCCCCGAGAAGATGGCCCGCTTCCCTATGCCCGCCTCCGAACTCAACAGCAACTCCCTTGTAGAACAATATGCCGAATGGAAATAGCCCTATGAAAAGACTTCTTATCATATTGTCTCTGGCCCTGGTGGCAGCTGCCTGCCACCAGCCCGAATACGTGAAGCCCACCGCCGAGAGGCAGGGCATCACATCCCTGACGGCCTATTTCACCTTCGGTCCCTTCGTGGACCAGGAGATGGCCAAACTCAACATTGACAACCCGGAACAGACCCGTTTCGTGATTCCGGTTCCCTACTATTATCCCGAAAGCTCCTTCGACGAGACGGAGATTTACATGATCAAGGCCCGTATCACGGCCGAGCTGCAGCCCAACTGCAAGATCGAGCCCGGCCTGACCGTCCTGGACCTCACGGAAGAGAACGAGTTCACCTATACGGACGCCTCCGGAAACAGCCGCAAGATTGTGATCACGGGTACCCGCGTACACTCCGCCAAGGCCCAGCTCCTCACCTTCGACCTCGTGGAACCCGCCATCAGCGGTATCGTGGACGAGGCGCAGCACAAGGTCTCCCTCGTGAGCGCCGATGACCTGTCGGCCGCCGTGGCCAAGGTCTCCATCTCGGCCCATGCCTCCATTTCCCCGGATCCTTCCGAGCCCCACGACTACAACAACGGCATCACCTTCACGGTGACGGCCGCCAACGGCGTGGACAAGACGGAATACACCGTGGTGAAGGAGGTGCCCGAGAAGATCGATTACGGCTTCAACGGTTCCAGCGTGAAGCAGCTGTTCAACTTTGATCCGGTTTCCAACCTCGGACTGCCGCCCTACAACAGCGTCGCCTACATCTCCATGGCCGTTACCGGCAACTTCCTGGTGGTTTCCACCGGAGACGGAGCACCGGTCTATCTGAACAAACTCACCGGCGTGAAGGCCGGCTACCTCAATACCGGCGCCGCCACCGTTGCCGGCATCACCTCCGACGAGGCCGGCAACCTCCTGCTGTGCAACCATGCTGAAGGCGGTGAGACCTTCACCATCTGGACCTCTTCGGCCGTGGATGAGACTCCTGTAGAGTTCTACTCCTTCACCAATACCTCCGACCTTCCTATGGGTTACAAGGTAAAAGTGATGGGTGACATCAACGACGAAGCTCAGATTGTGGCCACCCTGGAAGGCATCGACGGCATCACCTCCTCCAGCAAGTTCTGGGTGTTCAAGGTTGAAGACGGTGCCGTGGTATCGGCCGATGTGGTAGACGCCAGCGCCTCCGGCCTGGTATGGGGCAGCGCTCCCGTGAACGTGAGCAGCCTGTGCGCCGCTTCCCTGGATCCGGCCGACGGCTGGTTCGGAGCCTGCTACGATCCCAACGTCCTCACCTGGGTGAAGGCCGACGGTACTGCCGGTTCTACCGCCAGCACCAGTGACGGCAACAGCTGGGGTTGGAACTACAACTGCTTCGACTCCAAGCGGTTCAACAACGCCACCTTCCTGGCCGGCTTCGTGGTGAGCCACTTCCCGGCCTGGGGTATCGGCCCTCGTCTGTATGTATACGACATTACCAATCCGGCCGGCGTGAGCGGAGACTTCGAAACCACGGGAGCCCTGGTCATGTCCAACACCAGCATTGCCTGGTACCAGACGGGAGACTATTCCGTTGCGGCCGGTGACGTGCTCATCGCCCCTTCGGCCGACGGCTTCATGCTATATATCTACTACTACGACCACAACTCACAGGTTGTAGGCGGATACAGTGCAGATTGCATTAAACGATGAAAAACTTCTTAAACTTCCTGGCGTCCACCCTGCTAGTCCTGTCCTGCACTCCCAACAGTGCAGGCGGGACACCGGAGTGGCCCTGGACAGAGCCGGACACTCCTCCTGCGGCGGTCGAACCCAATCCGACCGTCGTGGAGAAGGGGTGGACCAACGTATCGGCCTCATACTCCCTGCCGGAAGGACTGCAGGTGTACAAAAGCCCGTCCACCCTGCAGGGCGTAAAAGCCGTTGCCTATTTGGCCGTAGCCGACCCTTCCAAGATTACCTGGGATGTCTGGAGCATTGACGACCCCGAGACAAAGGGAACGGAAGATGCCCTCAAAACACCTTCGGAGGTGTTTACGGCCACATCGGCCCCGCTCATCGTGAACGGAGGGTACTTCTTTGTAGAAGGAGGGAAGCAGTATAACGCATCCGTAGCCTACAGCGGCGGAAAGCGCTATGGCGTGAACCTCAACTACGCTTCCCAGGACTGGGTAACTTACTACTACCCTACCCGGGGTGTCTTCTACCAGGCCAATGGAAAGACGCTCTGCGGCTGGACCTACTACACCCCTTCGGGACAGCATTACCTCTACGGCAAGCCGGCCCCGAACAGCTGGGAAAAGGCTCCTCTGCAGGCTCCCGACGCCAATTATCCCGAAAAGGCCTCCACCTTCGGCCCCACCACCGCCATCGGGGCGGGTCCCGTGCTCCTGCACAATGCAGAAGTGACGGACAGCTGGGAAGCCGAACTGTTCTACGGAAACGGATCCGATGACAAGATGCCCAAGGCCCGTCATCCCCGGACTGCCATTGGCAGCAGCGACTCCCGCCTGTTCCTGTTTGTCTGCGAAGGACGACAGATGACAGAAGGGGTCTCCGGCCTCACCACCGCAGAAGTGGCCCGCGTCCTGAAGGAGCTGGGCTGCACGGAAGCCCTCAACCTGGACGGCGGAGGATCCACCTGCATGCTTGTAGGTGGAAAGTCCACTATCAAGGAATCGGACGGTAAACAAAGGGCCGTTGGAAGCGCCATCATGCTTAAGAAAAAATGAGAAAACTGACAACCATACTGCTCCTTGCCCTTGCTGCCCTCGCGTGTCAACCGGACAGACAGCATCCGTGGAACGAGGACTGGGACCAACCGGACCAGCCGGACAAACCCGATCCGGTGGCCACGGCCAAACCCCGCTATGTTTGGATAGATGCGGCCGCCAACTTTGACGATTACGGCAACAGCCGCGACCGCATCCGGGAAGACTGCAAGAAGATTGCCCAGACGGGTTTCACCGACATCATAGTAGATGTCCGTCCCACCACCGGAGACGTCCTATTCAAGTCTTCCGTGGCCCCCGCCCTCAAGCGAATCGATTTGTGGAGAGGATCTGACTATGTATGGGCCCAGAGGACGGCCGATTTTGACTACCTCCAGGCTTTCATCGAGGAAGGTCATGCCGCCGGGCTCAAGGTGCACGCCGCCATGAACACACTGGTGGGCGGATACCTGTGTCCCTACGGCCTCGGGAAGGAAGGCATGGTGTTTTCCGACGAGACCAAGAAGGACTGGTGTACGGTTCAGAACCGCCCGGGCGGGCTTGTGAGCTGCCTGGATAGCGATGAATATGGAGCCCGGTTCCTGAATCCCGCCCACAAGGACGTTCAGGCGTTCGTACTCTCCCTGGTTGCCGAACTGGCTGCTTACAAGAATCTGGACGGCATTGTCCTGGACCGTTGCCGGTACGACGACAGTGGCCTTATGAGCGACTTCTCGCCAACCAGCAAGAAGGCCTTCGAGCAGTTCTCCGGACAGAGCGTAAGCCCCTGGCCTTCGGCCATCTTCGCTCCGGGAACGGAAGACCTGGGAAGCGCCGTTTCCTCCATCCAGAGGCAGTGGCTCACCTTCCGGGCCAAAACCATTCACGACCTGGTGGAAAAGGCTGCCGCCAAAGCCCATGAGGTGAATCCTAACATTCTCTTTGGGGTTTACGTGGGAGCCTGGTATTCCACTTATTATACTTGTGGCGTAAACTGGGCCAGCCCCACTTACAACTGCAAGTCGGAATACCTATGGGCATCGGCCGACTACCAGGCCGCCGGATTTGCCGACCACCTGGACTACATCTTCCTGGGGGCCTACGCCGGGACCGACCATATCCACGGTACCACCGAATGGACCATGGAAGGCTTCTGCCGCCTGGGGGCCAAGAGACTGGCTGCGGCCGTTCCCTTTGCCGCCGGACCGGATATCGGCAACAGCCCGGGATTCCCGGAAGGCGGAAGGGGAAACCTGATGCCGGACATTGTCAAAACCTGTATCGGGAACGCCGACGGACTGTTCCTCTTTGACCTTTGTCACATAAAAATGTACGACTACTGGTCCTCCCTCAAAACGGGGATCGACGACTATTTGAAAACTGTAAAATAACCAATCATATGAAAAAAGTATTCGCTCTCCTTCTGTTGGCAGGTGCCGCACTGGCCGCCTGCACCAAGGCGCCCGATGTGGCGACCAAACTGGAGATAGACGCCACCGAGCTTGTCATCACCGACAATCCGGGCGTCAAACAGCTGAGTATCAAAACCGACGGCCCTTGGCACATAGAAATCTCCGAGGACTGGGTCGTAGCCTCCAAACTTAGCGGCAGTGGTGACGCCGTTGTGAAATTCGCCGTCCTGCCCAACACGGACTACTCTTCCCGCGAGGCCCTGATTACCGTCAAGGCCGGCAACCAGGAAAAGACCGTCAAACTCACCCAGGCCCAGATGGATGACATCATCCTGGACGTGGACGCCCTGGAAATCGACTATGAAGCCGGTGAGTATGTCATTAAGGTAGAAACCAATGTAGACATCACGGCCGAATCCGACGCCGACTGGCTGATAGTAGACCCTACCAAGGCTCTGGTGGAGAAAGGAATTGCCATCAGCTACACCCTCAACCCCGGCCGCGAAGACCGTGAGGGCCACATCACCATTACCGGCGAAGGCCTCAAGCAGGTATTTCCTGTTACCCAGGGCGCCTTTGAGCCCGAGTTCGATCTGGATGACGAAGAGGGCGTGGGCCCTTGGGGCACGCTGACGGCCACCAAGGAAGGCCGTACCTACACCTTTACGGCCGTCACCAATATGGACTTCTATGCCGAAGCACCCGACGCCGACTGGATCCACCTGACCAAGGAAGGGGACGTGGTAACGGTAGTGGTGGACGAGAACCCCGCTGCCGCCCGCACGGAATACATCTACATGGGCTGCTCCAAGGAAGATGTAGACTATAGCGACTACGGAGCCATGATCAAGGTGAAGCAGAGAGGACAGGCACAGGCCGAAGATATCTGGGTCATGGACTTCTACTGGGATCTCTTCCCCCATGACACCCGCGTTTCCACGGCCGTGGCCGGAGACTACTTCATCCTGTTCTCCCCCGGTGCCGATACGCCCGGCTTCCATGTTATGAACAAGGCCGATGGTACCGAGTATAGCGTAGTGGGCGCCCCCGCCAACGTAACCGGCATTACCAATGACGAAGCCGGCAACGTGATTGTAACGACCGGTGGCAACTTCCCCATCAACACCGAAACCTGGGCCTTGATCCCGGAAGAACAGATTCCGCTGAAGGTCTATGTCATGACCCAGGAGGAATTCCTCAACGGTTCCTTCGGGGATCCTATCATCACCTACAACGACGGCTTCTACGGCTACGGTCTGGACAACGCCCAGGTGAGCGGAGATGCCAAGGGAGACGGCCTGCTCACCATGACCTCCGGTGCAGCCGGCGGCGGTTCCTATGTAGTGACTTGGGAAATCAAAGACGGAGTAACGACGAACGACCCTACCGCTTACGGCTCCTGTGTGTCCATCGGCGGAGACCTCTGGGATTCCTTCCACGGTGTCTCCATCGGTGCCGGAACCACGGCAACAGAAGGGTTCTATTTTGCCGGTTACCTGGGTGACTACAACCTGCATTTCTCCCAGAAACTGGGTGACGATGTAGACTGGTCCGTAGCCTTCGAAACCGGCTATATCTGGGAAGGCGCCATCAATTCGGGAGATGTCTTCAACTACGACGGTCACAGGTACCTGGCTGTCCTGGGCATGCACTACTTTGCCTATTCCGACTGGGGTCTGAACCCTTGCAAACTCTGGGTATTCAACATCGATGACCCGGCCAACCCCGTGCTGGTAATCAACCAGGAGTACTATGCCAACGAAGAAAACTGGCAATACGGAAGCAATACCGACATCGAAGTGGTAGAGGAAGGCGACATGCTGGTGGCCTATCTGGTGGATGCGGCCGCTTCCACCTATCGGAAACTCGAAATTCAACTGTAATTACTGAATGAGAACGAACTTATTCCTTCTCCAGTTGACCCTGTTATGCCTCTTCTCCTGCGCTCCCAAAGCGCAGGAGAAGCCGCATTTCCTGTGGATAGACGCGGCGGCCAATTTCAGATCTTACGCCAACGACGCCGATTCCATAGCCCGGGACTGCGCCCGCATTGCGCAGATGGGAATCACGGACATTGTGGTGGATGTAAGGCCCACCAGCGGCCACGTGTTGTTCCGCAGCACAGTGGCGCCGGAACTCAAGCGCACGGCCGATTTCGATTACCTGAAAGCGTTCATTGAGAGCGGTCACAAGGCAGGGCTGCGGGTCCATGCCGGCGTAAACATGATGGTTTACGACCGTAGGGAAGACCCGGAGTGGTGCGCCGTAGATCTGCTTCCGGACGGGAGCCTGGTGAACCAGGCCCGGAATCCCGAGGTCCGGATTACCTGTTTCCTGGATCCCGCCAACCCTCAAGTACAGGACTTCCTGCTTAGAATGCTGGGAGAACTGGCCTCTTATGAGGGACTGGACGGGATTGTNNAGTTCCTGGGCCATGAGCCCGAGCGCTGGCCGGTGTTTACCGAACCCGGACACATTTTCCTGGATAAGGAACCCGACGCCCTGGAAGTCCAGTGGCTCACCTTCCGCTGTCAGGTCATCCACGACTTCGTAGCCCGTTGTGCAGAAACCGTGCACGCCAAGAGGGCCGATCTTCCCCTGGGCATCTATGTGGGAGCCTGGTTCTCCGAGTATTACCGCAGCGGAGTCAACTGGACCAGTCCCTCCTACCCCATTGCCCTGGAAGAGTCCACCTACCGCTGGGCCACTCCCGCCTACCAGGCCACCGGCCTGGCCCCGCTGGTGGATTTCATGCTCCTGGGCACCTATTGTGCATCCGACAACCTGTATGGATCCGACGAAAAGACCATCCAAGGCTTCGCCCGCCTGGGCCGAAAACGCCTTTGCGGCGATGTTCCCTTCTACGCCGGTCCCGACCTGGGCAACGAGCCGGGATTCCGTGACGGCAACAAAGGCCCTCTCCTGCCGGAAATCCTCCGAGTCCTGGACACGGAAGCCGACGGAAGCTTTTTCTTTGACCTTTGTCATATCAGAGCCTTTAACTATTTTCCCTATCTTTGTAAAGATGAATAAACGCAACCTGGCCATTGACATGTTCCGGGGCCTGACTATGGTCCTGATGGTCTTTGTCAACGATTTCTGGACCGTGCTGGATGTACCTCACTGGTTGGAACACTTTGCCACCTGGGAAGACGGCATGGGCTTTTCGGACATCATCTATCCCCTCTTCCTCTTCGCAGTAGGAATGTCCATCCCTTACGCCATTGACCGGAGGTACGAGAAAGGGCTTTCGGCCGAAAGTACCCTGGGACACATCTTCAGCCGCACCCTGGCGCTGGTGGTCATGGGCTCCTTCATCTGCAACCAGGAATCCCGTCAGATCGCGGGTTGCCGCTGGCTGTGGGTGGTCCTGATGGTTGTGGGCTTTTTCCTGGTATGGAACCAGTACAAGCCGGAATGGAAAGCGGCCAAATGGCTGCGCTTGGCCGGCACGGTTCTTCTGGTTGGACTGGCCGTCTATTACCGTACCCCGGACGGTAAATACTTTGAAGGCCTGTGGTGGGGCATCCTTGGACAAATAGGATGGGCCTACCTGTTCTGTGCCCTGGCTTACTTCCTTTGCCGCAACCGCATCTGGCCCCTGGCCCTCATCTGGGTGCTGCTTTGCCTGGTTAACCTCTCCGTGGTTCCCATGCGTAGCGGCGAACCTCTGATAGGCCACAACTTCGTGGCCGACCTGGCTTCGGCCCTTCATCTGGGGAACGGACACATTGGCATCATGGCCCTGGGAGGCATGCTTACCACTCTTGTGGGCAGGCAGCTTAAAAAGAACCAGGCGGGGATTGGTTTTGCCGCGGCCGCCGTACTGTTTGTCCTGGGTCTCGCGGTCCATCAGGGCTGGATTATTTCCAAGAACCTGGGAACCCTGCCCTGGTGCCTGTTTGTAAGCGCCCTTGGCGTTGCGCTGTATACGACTCTTCGTATTTTCGAACGCAAGGGTTGGACCGGCTGGTTCAAGCCCTTGCAGCCGGCTGGAACAGCCACCCTCACCGTTTATATGATTCCCTATTTGTTTGTGGCCGGCTGGGTCCTTGTGTCGCCGTCCATCCCTGCCTGGCTTTGCGGCTGGGTGGGCATAGCCAAATGCGCGGTCTACACCGCCGTGGTCATAGGCCTGGCCTGGATACTCACCAAACTGGGGATTAAACTCAAGATCTGACATTTATGAAAAACAAGACTGTTTCGGCCCGTATCCTTTTCCTGGCCATCGTCGCAGCCCTGGGCGGCATCCTCTTCGGATATGATACAGCCGTTATTTCCGGCACCACCGAGGTGGTGAAGATGCAGTTCGGCCTCACCACCGGAGGCGAGGGCTGGTATGTGGGCTGCGCCCTTATCGGCTCCATCTGCGGCGTCCTCATCGCCGGCATGCTATCCGACTTCCTGGGCCGAAAAAAGACCATGCTCATATCGGCCGTACTCTTCTCCATTTCGGCCATCGGCTGCGCCCTCAGCGCAGACTTTACGCAGCTGGTCATCTACCGCATGATTGGCGGTTTCGGCATTGGCATCGTGTCCATCGTTTCGCCNNGCCTACCTGGCCAATTACCTCATCTTGAAAGGAACCACGATGGATGATTACTGGCGTCCCATGCTGGGGGCCGAAGCCATCCCGGACTTGCTCTTCCTGGTACTCATCTTCTTCATTCCGGAGAGTCCCCGCTGGCTGGCGGTACGCGGAGAGCGCAAGGACAACAGCGAGGCCTGGAAGGCCCTTCGCGAGAAAGGCATCCTCAAGGCCGTGCTCATTGGTTCGGCCATTGCCATCCTGGGCCAGTTCATGGGCGTGAATGCCGTCCTCTATTACGGTCCCAAGATCTTTGCCGACGCCGGCTTCCCGGATCCCCTCTTCTCCACCGTGCTGGTGGGCGTTGTGAATATGCTCACCACGGTCATCGCCCTCACCATCATTGACAAGGTGGGGCGCAAGAACCTGGTCTGGTGGGGCGTGGGTGGCATGATCGTGTGCCTTCTGATGATTGGTCTTTACTTCCTGCCGTCCACCAACCTGCCCAACTGGTTCATGCTGACTTTCTTCCTGCTGTACGTGTTCTGCACGGCCATCAGCATCAGCGCTGTGGTCTTTGTCCTGCTCTCGGAGATGTATCCCAACCGAGTCCGCGGCCTTGCCATGTCCATCGCCGGTCTGGCACTCTGGGTGGGTACTTACCTCATTGGTCAGCTTACGCCCTGGATGCTGGAGAACCTTACCCCTGCCGGTACCTTCTTCCTCTTTGCCTTTATGTGCCTGCCTTACCTCTGGATCATGTACAAGCACGTCCCCGACACCACCGGTAAGACCCTGGAAGAAATAGAAGACTACTGGAGCAAAAAGTGAAGCGCTGGCCCGTCATACTGGCCTTCTTGCTGCTTGGCTGCACCCGGCCCTACGATGTGGTGGTGATAGGCGGCGGCACGGGCGGTACTGCGGCGGCCATCGAGGCCGCGCGGGATGGAGCCCGCGTGCTGGTTGTAGAGGAGACGCCCTGGCTGGGCGGCATGCTCACCAGCGCGGGAGTCAGTGCCATTGACGGCAACTACCGGCTCCGCGGAGGCATCTTCGGGGAGTTTACGGACTCCCTGGCTGGCCGATACGGCGGCTATGAAGCGCTAAAGTCCGGCTGGGTATCCAACATCCTCTTTAACCCGCGCGTAGGGGCCGAAGTCCTCCGCAACATGGCCGACAAGGCCGGGGTGGAGGTGCGGATGGGTACCACACTCTGTCATTCTGAGCGAAGCGAAGAATCTCTTTGGAATCTGACACTCAGCGACGGAACCCGCATCAAGGCCCGGATCCTCATTGACGGAACCGAACTGGGAGATTTGGCTGCAGCCTTGGGCGTTGCGGAACTGAAAGACCGCCTCACAGCCCAGGACCTCACCTACGTTGCCATAGTCAAAGAATATGACCACCCGGTGCCCATGGATGAGCCGGAAGGCTACAACCCCGAGTTCTATCGGCACTGCTGTGACACCTGGAGCAAGGAGATGATGCTCTCCTACGGCAGACTGCCGGACGGAGAGTATATGCTCAACTGGCCCCAGAGCGGCAACGACTATTTTGCCGAATACCTGGACATGGACCCCGAAGAGCGGGCGCAGACTGTAGAACAGGCCAAGGTCCGTACCCTGGGCTATCTCTATTACCTCAAGACCGAGCTGGGGTATGAGAATCTGGGCATTGCAGATGACGTATTCCCTACCCCCGACGGACTCCCTTTCTACCCCTACTACCGTGAGGCCCGGCGCATCGCAGGACGCGACACCATGACGGTGGAGGCCGCCCTTCGGCCCTATGATTTTGATTTATATACCCGCGCCATCGCCGTGGGTGATTATCCCGTGGACCACCACCATAACCAGAACCCCCGCCGGGAAGAGCTCTCGCACCTGTGGTTTGGCAAGATCCCTTCCTTCAGCGTACCGCTGGGCGTGGTGATTCCCATAGATACAGAAGATTTTTTAGTGGCCGATAAAGCCATGTCCTCCAGCTGGGAGATGAATGGCGGAACGCGCCTGCAGCCCGTGGTAATGGGCGTGGGTCAGGCCGCCGGAGCGCTGGCCGCCCTGGCCGTCAAAACCGGCCGCCATCCGCACGAAGTGCCGGCAGCCGAAGTGCAGAGCATGTTGCTGGACCACGGCTGCTATCTCCTCCCTTTCCTGGACTTAAAGCCCTCCGACCCCGGCTTCCGGGAGCTGCAGGAGGCCGGTGTCCGTGGTGAAGTCCACGGCACGGGCCGAACCGTAGGTTGGGCCAACGAGACCTGGGTAAACCTTCCCGATTGATATGAAAAGAAGAACCTTCCTCAAAGATGCAGCTTGGGCTACCTTGCTTGCTTCCGTAGCGCCGACCCTACCTTCGTGCATTTCAGAGTCGGCTTCCAAGTCTGCCGACCCTGGCCGCATAGCAGCCAAACTGCCCTTCAGGGCCGACGGGACCTTCACTCTGGTGCAGTTCACGGATACTCACTACATTATTGGTGATCCCCGGAGCGCCAGGGCCATGGAATGTGTAAAAGAGGCCATCGAGGGAGTCCGGCCGGATCTTATCATCCACACCGGAGACATAGTATTCGGGAAACCAGACCTGGACAGCGCAAAGGAGATTCTGACGCCCCTGGCCCAAAGCGGCATTCCCTGGGCCGTAGCGCTGGGGAACCACGATTCCCAGTTCGGCTCCACCCGCGAGGATATGTTTTCCCTTATCAGGAGCCTGCCGGGCTGTGTGAATACAGCCCCCAAGGAAGGGGTATATGGCAGCTCCAACGATGTCATTCTCCTCAACGGAGACAAGGGTGCAGAGAGGGCCTTTTATCTCTTCGACTCCATGGACGCCGTTATTCTCAAGGGAATGGAGGAGCAGCACTGTTACGACTACATCCGGCTAAGCCAACTCAACTGGTATAAGAATCACAGCGAGAAACTCCAAGCCGGGAACGGCAACGTGCCCGTTCCGGCCCTGGCGTTCTTCCACATTCCCCTGCGGGAAATCGAGCGAGCGCTCACAGCCCCCAACGCTTACCTGGTGGGAAACAACGGCGAGCCTCCCTGTCCTTCCCGCGTGAACAGCGGCCTCCTGGGCCTGTTCCTGGAAAGACAGGATGTGCGTGCCATCGTCACCGGCCACGACCATGACTGCGACTACGTGCTCCGCGGAGAAACGGGCATCCACTTCATTTATGGCCGATACAGCGGCTGCGACACGGTGTACAACCACCTGGGGCGCAATGGAATCTCTGAAGAGAAGATTTCCGGCTGCCGCGTATTCCAGTTCCAAAAAGGAAAGCCGAGCTACCGCACGTGGGTGCGGCTGCTCGGCGGTGAAATCCAAAACGAAGTAGAGCTTATTTAAGAGCTTCGGCCAGGGCCTCCCAATGCTCGGGGGTCATACTGCCAGGGGTGAACAGGCAGATGCCGGCGGCTCCGGCTTCGCGGGCGCCCTTGACGGCTGTTGCCATTTCGGCCGGGATGAGACCGCTCTGCTCGGGGTCTTCCAATTCTACTTTCCGCTGCCATTCGCGGCAGATGAACAGGCCGCTGATCACGGGCTTGTCCGGGACGGAGGCCACTTCTTCGGCCGTTATCTCACCTACCCACTCGGCGGGCTGGAGATAGAAATCGTTGTAGTTCATGGGGAAGACCATATCAATGTCCCATTTGTTCCATTCCTGACGCACCATCCAGTAGGCGTGCGACTTGGGACCGGGGAAGACGTCGGCGCTCACCTTCTTGCCGGTGGCATGCACGGCTTCGCAAATTGCGTTGACCAGGGCGGTTACCTGATCGCAGCGGAACTGGGCCCATTCGGCCACCTTGGAAGGATCTTCCACAGCCTTGATGTCAATGCCGGTGAGTTCCTTGAAAGCGGCTACGCAGTCGTCGCAGTAGCAATAGTCGGCCGGAGCGTATTCCTCGTCCATCACCAGACCGTACTTGTCCCACAGACCGCGGGAGAGGATAACATCCGGGTAGCGGATGTAGTCCAGCTGCACATAATCCACGTCCGGAATCTGGGCAATGGCCACCATCTGGTCTACCAGCATCTGGCGCACCTCGGGATTACGGGGATCCAGGGCCTTATAATAAGGTACATAGGCGGGGAATTCGTCGGCCGGCTGGCCCAGACGGTTCACGGCATACCAGCTGTGGGGCTTGTCTCCGCGCAGCATGCAGGGAATCCAGGCATGGTATTCCAGGCCTTCGGCATGGGCACGGGCCGATGCCTCGGCCACAACCGCAGGGTTGCTGTTTTCCAGGCATACGCCCACAACACCCTGGGACTTCCAGAAGCGCATCTGCTCCTGCAGTTCGTCCATATCGGTTTTCTCGTTAATGCCTTGCCATACATAGATGGGGAAGGACGCTTTTTGCTGCGTGCAGGCGCATAAAAGAGCCACGGCAGCCAGAAGGGTTAGAGTCAGTTTACGCATGGTCATTAGTAATTATCTCTTACAAAGATAAATAAAAAAGCCGGCGGCTCAAAGGAGTCGCCGGCTAATTTATGCAACGGATCTACTAGAAGTTCTTGGGGGCGGCGGTAGCGCTCTGGGTGGCAGCAGCGCCATTTAGGCTCCAGGAGATACCCTTCTCCATGTTCTTGGCATTGTAGTCGGAGAACTCGGAAGGAATGTTGCCGGCATTGGTGTTGTACTCGTTCTGCGGATAAGGGATACGCTGGATGATGTTGCCATCGGTAACACCGGAGCTGGCGCTCACCTGAGGATAAGTAAAGACCTTGGAAGCGTAGTCCGGATAACCGGTGCGGCGCTGCTCGGCCCAAGCCTCAACAGAGTTGGGATACAGGGCAATCCACTTCTGGATCATGATGGAACGCAACTGCTCTTCCTTGGAAGCGCCGAAGGCGGGCAGGGCGGCAATGTAAGCGTCCTGATCAGCAGCTTCGATAGTATTTTTACCTCCGGAACGGGTTACGAACACACCAATTTCATCCATGGAAGCTTTGATAGCCTGCTTGAAGAGGTCTTCGGCATTACCAGCAATCCAACCGCGGAGGGCAGCCTCGGCCTTCAGGAACATAGCCTCAGAGTAGGAGCCATAGCACCAGGAGAGGTTCTCCTTGCCAGCACCGGTATAATGGAACAGACCATTCACATCGTACATGTTCAGGCGGGCATAGGACTTGTTCCCACCATGAGCTTTGATGATGCCGTCCTTCGTATCGGCGTTGTAGTCGAAAGGATAACCGTCCCAAGTCTGAGCATCAGTATACGTAACTGTATTACCGTCCGCATCCTTCTCAGGAGTAACTCCGTCTGCCTTATACTTAATTTTATAACCTTCTATGAAGAAGAAGGCACGACGGGGATCTACCACACCGGTGGTATAACCGGCATTGGTACCGTTCATCATGCTCATGAAGTCGCAGTTGGTGAAGGTGTTGGACCAGTCGTTGAAGGTACGGTCGTAGTAGTCACCCCAAACACCGGTATCGCAGCTGATGCGGGCATAGTCCTTCGGATTGTCAAAGCAGCCGTTTGCAGCAGCGATGAAATCGGACTTGAAGGTCTCGGCCTTGCCATAACGCATGGCCAGACGCATGATGAGGGTGTTGGCAAACTTCTTCCACTGGTTCCAGTCGTTATCGAATAGGAAATCATATTTTGCGAAGTCGCGCTGACCGCTGGTGTTGCCCAGAGCGGTGACATCGGCCTTCAGACGCTTGATGAGGTCGGCATAGATGTCCTCTACTTTGCTGTAAGGAAGGGTGGTTCCCTTACCGGCAGCAAAAGCACCATTCTCATCAAAGTAAGGAGCGTCTCCATGACGGTCGATGACACGCAGCCAGAGAACCACATTCCAGATATCGTTGGCGGCCTTGACGCAAGTATAAGCAGCATCGTCGCCACAAAGATCATTGATGAGCCAATACTCCTGGAGGCGATCCGTATAGAAGTCACGCCAGAAAATATCACCCCAACCGGCATTGTAACGCCAATAATCAGTCCAACCCAGACCATCGGCGAAGTAGTGGGCGTACATATCGTCGTTCAGGTTGAAGTTACGCTGGTGGTCATTGGAAGAACCATTGTAAAGGGTGCGGCCAAAAACCATAGCCGGCTGTGCAGCATCCAGGGCAATACCGGTGGTGGATTTGTTCATCTCATCAAACTTGGCGCAGGAGGCCAGGGTGAGGAGAACAAGAACAGGTATGATAAACTTTTTCATATTCGTTTTTCCCTTTTAGATTAGAAACCAATGTTGATGGCGAAACCAAAGTTGCGGGTGGCCGGGTAAGGGCACAGGTCAAAGGCGGTTGCCATGAGGGAATTCTCAGTGAGAGCACCGTCAGGAGTGGTACCCGGGGTGTGCTTGACGAGGTAGAAGAGGTTGGAACCCACAGCGGAGATGCGAACGTTGTCCACGTAGCCGTTGAAGGTGCGCTCCAGCCATTTCTTGGGAAGGCTATAGCTGATGGAGAGCTCGGAGAGCTTCAGGAAGGAAGCGTCATATACGCACTCTTCCATGGGGATATTTTTCCAGAAATTCTCGGCCGTTACGGACACGGTGTTCTTGGCACCAGCTTCGGTAACGCCCTCGATTACGCGGTCGGCACGGTCGGCAGTGCGAAGAGCGGTACCGCTGTGAACCATCATGTATTCCGTAGCGGAGTAGAGGCTGCCACCCTGTTGGAAGGAGAAGAGAGCATTGGCGCTCAGACCCTTCCAAGCGAAGTTGAGTCCGAAGGAACCGGTGAAGTTGGGAGCCACGCTGGCAATCTCCTTATTGGATTCAACCACGGGCAGGCCATTATCGCCGATAACTTTGTTCCCCTTCTCGTCATACTTGTAACCGGTACCATAGAGCGTTCCCATGGAACGGCCTTCGATGGCATAGACGGTACCGTCGCCGGAGGAAGAGAAGTTGATGTTACCAAGGGAGTAACGGTCTACGTCGATACCCATCGCCTTGTCGTGGTACAGTTCGACAACCTTGTTCCAGTTCTTGGCCAGGTTGAGGGTGGCGCCGAAGGTGATGTCGCGGGTACGGATGAAGTCTCCGTTGAGCTGGAGCTCAATACCCTGGTTCTTGATGTTACCGGCATTGATCCACTGGTTCTGAACACCGGAGGAATAAGGCAGGGCAATCTTCATCACCTGATTCTTGGTAGTGGAATTATAGTAGGTGATGTCAAAGCCCAGGCGGTTCTTGAAGAAATGCCACTCGGTACCCACTTCCCAGGAAGTCACCATTTCGGGCTTCAGGTTGGCATTGGCAAGGGTGGTAGGATAAGTCACATAAGCCAAGTCATTAACACCGCTGGTGGTTCCCAGGAGGGTTTCCAACTGATAAGGATCGGTATCCTTACCCACCTTGGCCCAGGAAGCGCGGAACTTACCGTAGTCCAGGACGTCCTTGTTGTAGTCTACACCCATCTCGTCCAGCATGCCGGTGAGGAGGTAAGACACGCTCACGGAAGGATAGAAGTAGCTGCGGTTGGCCTTCGGGAGGGTGGAGGACCAGTCGTTACGGGCGGTCACATCCAAATAGAGGAAGTTCTTCCAACCCAGGTTGGCGAAGGCATAGATGGAGTTGATCTGCTTCTCGTAGATAGAGTTCCAGGTGTCGCCATCCAGGCTACCAGCCGATACATAGTATGCGCCCGGGAAAGGAATGTTCTTGGCAAGGGCACGGAGAACCTCCTGCTTGTAATGCATGATGTTTCCGCCCACGCTGGCACCAAAGTCAAAGTCTCCCCACTTGTTGTTGTAGGAAAGGAGACCTTCCAGGTTGTTCTCGAAAGTAGTGGTGGTCTTCATGCTGAACTCTGGCCAGTTGAAGCCGGAGGTGTCGTACAGACGCTTGGTCTTGTCCGTAACACCGGCCCAGGTAAGACCTTCCTTCACTTTGAGGGTAAGGTTCTTGGTGAAGTTGATGGTGATGGAACCCACGCCGAAGAACTTATTCTGAACATCACCTGCATCCAGGTTGCTCTGAATAAAGTAAGGGTTCTGGCAGTTAGGGCTTACCTCATGCCAGTTGATCTGAGCCTCATAGCCGGGGCCGGATGCAGCAGCAATCTCATCAAGCCAGTGGGCGGCCAGATCGGCCATCCGAATGTTACGAGGCATAGTGATGATGTTGAAGGAAGAACCATAAGCGCCGCGAGGCTGACGGTTGTTACCGGCGGTATTCACATAGTTGGCTTTCAAATCCAGTTTGAGCCAGTCCGTGATCTTGTTGCTGGTAACAAAATCAACGCTGGTACGCTTGATGTTGGAGGTCTTCACCACAGAGTTGGTGTTGTCGTAACCCAAGGTGAGGCGGAAAGGATTGTCCTGGTTGCCGCCGGCGATGGTCACGTTATTGCTCTGGCTGTTTCCGGTGCGGTAGAACTCCTTCCAAGGATTGGCATCACCCATGAAAGGAATCTGGGTGGAGCCATCCCACCAGTTGGCCACCATGGTGGAGGCGTTCATGGCAGGACCCCAAGAACCGGTTCCCTGGGCGTCATACTGGCCCAGGGAACCCTGTCCGTAGACGTTCTGCATGCTGGGGAAGTAGGAAACAGGAGACCAGGTAAATTTACCGGAGTAGCTGATGCCAATCTTCTTGTTGGCCTTACCGCCCTTCTTGGTGGTGATGAGGATGACACCGTTACCGGCGCGGGAACCGTACAGAGCGGCAGCGGTAGCGCCTTTCAGCACGGATACGCTCTCGATATCCTCGGGGTTGATGTCGAAAGCACCACCCTGGTGGTCAATGGAACCCCACAGACCAGCCTGGTCGGCACCGGGGGTACCGCCGTTGTCATAAGGGACACCATCCACCACATACAGCGGGGAGTTGTTATCGGACAGGGAGGAGTTACCACGCAGAACCACACGGGTGGAACCGCCGGCACCGGTAGCGGAATTGTTGATGGACAGACCGGCCACCTTGCCCATCAGGGCGTCGGTGAGGGTCACGCCACCGCCACGGGTGAGTTCTTCCGCCTTCACGTCCTGCACGGCATAACCGAGGGACTTCTTTTCACGGGAGATACCGAGAGCGGTGACAACTACCTCTTCCAGGAGTTCGCTGTCTTCGCGGAGGGTTACGTTAATGGGCTGGCCATTGAACACAACCTCCACGGTTTCGTAGCCGATGCAGCTCACCACGAGGGTGGCGCCGTTCGGCACATTGTTAAGCGTAAAGGAACCGTCCACATCGGTGATGGCACCGTTGTTGGTTCCGGCTACAACTACGCCAGCACCTACGACGGGGCCGATGTTGTCAACGACAACACCTTTTGCCGTCTGGTTCTGAGCAGAAGCCACCCAGGACATGGAAACCAGGATGACCATCAGTAATACTGATTGAAGCTTTTTGAACATAATTAATTGGTTAATAATTAGTTTTTAAAAACGGTTTAGGTATACAAACAAAAAGTCCGTCCCTTTTGTTTCAAAAAGGGACAGGAAATATCAAAGTCTTTCAAAAGTTTCTTTTCATTTGAGAATGCGAAGATGGCCCTTTTTTATGGATTCTCAAAGAAAAACTCGAAAATCTTTTATTTTTAAATTTCTTTAATATCAATTCTTTTATTTCTGTTATAAAAAGCATATATTTGTATGTAAAACCACAATATCATGATTAAAAGAATCCTTCTCACACTCGGCTTCAGCTTTCTGGTCCTGGCAGCATCGGCCCAGGACAATAGCTTTGTACACGAACAAAGTGACGGCTACGAGTGGCCCACAGACCCCGCCGTGCTGGAAAAACTGGACGCCTGGCAGGATCTCAAGTTTGGCGTACTCATGCACTGGGGCCTTTACAGCGTCCCCGGCATCGTAGAATCCTGGAGCATCTGCAACGAAGACTGGATTACCCGTCCGGAAGGTTCCACCTACGAAGGCTACAAGCAGTGGTATTGGGGCCTCTCCAAGGAATTCAATCCCGTGGACTTCAACCCCGAACAGTGGGCCAAGGTGTTCAAGGATGCCGGCATGAAGTACATGATCTTCACCACCAAGCACCACGACGGCTTCTGCCTGTTTGACTCAGAGTATACGGACTTTTCCATCGCCAAGGCCGGCCCCTTTGCAGGCAACCCCAAGGCCGATGCCGCCCGCTACGTCTTTGACGCCTTCCGGGACGAAGACTTCTGGATAGGAGCCTACTTCTCCAAGCCGGACTGGCACTGCAAGTGGTTCTGGAACCCCTACTACGCCACCCCTCGCCGCGGCATCAACTACAACGTGAAGCAGCACCCTGACTGGTGGCAGAACTATGTAGACTTTACCCAGAATCAGCTGCGTGAGCTCACCGGAGGCCGATACGGAAAGCTGGATATCCTCTGGCTGGACGGCGGCTGGATCACCGGTGACCAGGTGGGCCTCAACGAAGTGCTGGCCGATGCCCGCCGCGTAAGCCCCGGCCTCATTAGCGTGGACCGTACCATCCAGGGCCCCAACGAGAACTA
>LXOW01276805.1_pt1 | contig 20382 bp, 15 predicted proteins | sample 1368591 | NCBI WGS metagenome assembly LXOW01 (sample SAMN04884650, study PRJNA319009) | bovine gut metagenome | isolation source: Cow rumen | host: Bos taurus | place: Italy: Legnaro (PD) | collected 2014-07-09
CTGTATAACTGATTACTCCACATGCCGATAGTGTACTCACCCTTTGGCATCCTAAATGTGAATTCACCATGATTGTTTGTGGTGGCGGTTGCGAGGATATAATCATTACCCCTAATCTTGCCTACAATGAAAAGCACGACGCCAGAAAATGGCTCTGGGTTATCTAATTCATCAAAATCCAGTATTATTTTGCCGCTTATCCTTATGCTGTCGGTCACGTTCTGTGCTTCGACACTGGCGGCGAGGGCGAGTAAGGTGGCGCAGAGTAATAATATCTTCTTCATGGTGTGGGTTGTGGGGTTGCGACGAGGTGCAGAATATGGAGATGCTCATTGATTTACCAACGGATGTGGCCTTTTCGCCCTTTCAGGATGTCCATCAGTGTCGGTTTGGGCACGGGCTTCTGGAACTCGAAGCTGCCGGAGGTGTTGATGAAACCGTGGATGTTGCCGATGCGGGCGAAGGCGAGGCCTTCGGAGAAGGCACAAAGGTTGTCGAAACGGGCGTCGATTATCAGGTTTCCCGNNCAGCAGTACCACGTCGGCACCGGTATTGTCCACAAAACGCCACCTTCCGTCTTTCTTGACAGGCATGACACCTTCGGAATAATGCTCGACCTCGTCGAGTTGAGGTGCAATCACGAAGTTCCCCTTGGTGTCGATAATGCCACTCTTGGACTCTTCTTTTACCTTTTTGTTATCCTCGTCATCGTCCTCGTCGTCGGCAAGGGTGGCAATGGCAAGACCGTCGCTGAAAGGGGTCACGAAGTCGAACATGGGTTCAATCACCATCTTCCCTGTGGTGTCGATGAAGCCGTATTTCTTTAAATCGACTTCCACTGCAGCCAGTCCGCAGGAGAAGACCTGCACATCGGTGAACGTCTTGTCGAGGGTGGCAACCATTGTTCCATTTCTGTCGATGATTTGGAAATTGTCGTCGGCTTCCACGGTGGCGAGGCCCTCGGTGAAAGAGTTTGCATAGTAATACTTGGGTGGTATCACCAGCCTCCCGTCCTTGTTGATGAATCCGTATTTCCCGTTCACCTCCACTGCTGCCAGTCCTTCGGTGAACCCAAAGGCATAGGAGTACNNCCTCCACCGCCGCCAGACCTTCGGTGAAGCCGAAGGCATAGGAGTACTGCGGTTCAATGACGACGCGGCCTTCTCTGTTGATATAGCCCCACTTGTTCTTGATATTCACGGCTGCCAGCCCTTCGTTGAAGAGCCAACATTCGCCTGCATTAAAATTCTTCATGGTAAAAGGGTATTATTGTTTTGTTATTAGGCATCTTGTCTATGTCGATCTCACTCACGTCGGGGTCTTTCCTGCTGACACGGATGGTGATGGTGTCGCCAATCTGCCAGTCGCCAAAGTCGGTTTCGTTGAAAAACCGATCTTCCGAATGGTAGGTCTTGCCGTAGGCAGTGTACTGATAGACAATCACCCATCGGCTGTTCTGTAGCGTTAGCCCACTGTGGTGGATGTCGGTAATCACAGCCTGTTGTATGTTGTACTCAGACCACCAATGACGTCGCGTCAGGTAATGCCCTACCATCACGGCACATACGACAAGGAGGGTGACGCCGAGATAGACTACGTTCTTCTTCCTGGCTTGCTTCTTGCTATGGGGTCTCTTCTTCATCAAAAAAGTCGTTGTACAACCATGCGTCTATCTTTCGCCAACCTCGCTTGAGGAGGAACTTGTGGCACTTCTCTCCATCTACTTTCATCACCCATATCAGGCTGCCTATCCAGATGATTGTCAGCAAAGGAAAGGCAATATATTCCCACGTCTGCACAGGTTCGGCTTTTATGAGATGCGATTCCACCGCCTGGATGCATGGCAAGAGGAACATGATGGTGTAGAGTACGGTAAAGATGACTTTCCCCCTGTGGGTATTGCGGCGCATATCGTCACCCAGCTGGCTGTCAACTTCTTCCACCCGGCGGTAGAAGAGGGCGCAGATGAAACTGGCTAAGGAAAACATCGGACACATAAAGAGTCCCAGCCACCCGTTGAAATCATCCGGCCACAGATTGCCGACAAGCGTATCCTTCCATAGGATAAATGTCGGGATGGCAAAGATGACACCGCAGAGGAACAGGAATCCGCGTTTGAGAATATCTTCGAGAGATAGTTTCATGCCTCGGACGCTGTGTCGGGGTTACTTCTTCCAACGCTTCAGCTGTGGGAAGTATTGCAGAAGCATCTGTCGGTACTCGTCGGCGGAGAGGTTCTGGCCAGTGTTCTTGTTGAACTCGTTGACGAACTGGACGCAGCAGTCGACCATCTCCTCCATGGTGCACTCCTGGGTGAATTTGCCGTCGGCAAAGCAGTACTTGCAGTAGTCGGGATTCTCGCTTGTGACCTCGTCGGTGAGGGGCATGCCGCAGCTCTGGCAGTAGCGCTGCTGCGGGGCGCCGGGCTTGCGTTGCAGGACGGCGTAGACCTTGGCCATGATGTCGTTGGCACGCAGGTGGTAGTTGGTGAGCATCTCGTCGGGGGTACCGCTCTCGCCAAACTTGTCATCGACAGCGACGTACTCCATGGGGGTGGGGCAGTGGAGGGCAAGGACCTGTGCCACACTGTCGCCCAAGCCGCCGTTGAAAAGGTGCTCCTCGCAGGTCACCACGGCGCCGGTCTTCTTGGCACTGGCCACGATGGCCTCCACGTCAAGGGGCTTGATAGTGTGGATGTTGATGACTTCGCAGCTGATGCCGACCTTCTCGAGCATCTCGGCAGCCCTCAGGGCCTCCCAGACGAGGTGGCCGCAGGCGAAGAGGGTCACATCCTTGCCCTCGCTCAGCAGCTGTGCCTTGCCAATCTCAAACTTCTCGTCCTCCGGCAGGAAACAAGGCATTTTGCTGCGTCCGAGGCGCAGGTAGACGGGGCCGACATGCTCGGCGGCGGCCAGCGTGGCGGCCTTGGCCTGGTTGAAGTCGGCGGGCACCAGCACGGTCATGTTGGGCAGCACCTTCATCAGGGCGATGTCCTCCATGGTCTGGTGCGTGGCGCCGTCCTCGCCGAGCGAGATGCCGGCGTGCGAGCCGCAGATCTTGACGTTCTTGTTCGAGTAGCACACCACCTGGCGGATCTGGTCGTAGACGCGGCCGGTGACGAACTCGGCGAAGCCCCCGATGAAGGGCACCTTGCCGCAGAGGCTCAGGCCGGCGGCGATGCCGACCATGTTGGCCTCGGCGATGCCGCACTGGATGAAGCGCTCGGGGAACTCCTTGGCGAAGCCGTCCATCTTGACGCTGCCTTTCACGTCGGCGCTCAGTGCGACGACATTTTCATTCTTGCGGCCAGCCTCTACCAGGCCCTCGCCCATACCGGCGCGCAACTCTTTGCTTGATTTGATTTCGTAGTGGGTCATAATTATTTATTATTTAATTGTCTATTTGCTTAATTTCATGTGGTTTATTGTCTGTACTTATTTGTTTCCTTCGGCAATGGCCCTGTGTTGCTCTTCCCGTGCTATCAGTATCGATCGGTTTAATTTGTCGATAAACCACTGCTTGTCGGGCAGTTCGGTGAGGTACTGTGCCACATGGATGTTCTCCTCGCCGAGCATCATCAATTCCACATGCTCGGTGTTGCCCTCACTGCACAACAGCAATCCTATCGGTGACTGCTCGTGAGGTTTTTGCTCATGCTTTTGCAGATACTTGAGGTAGAGTTCCATCTGGCCCTTGTATTCTGGCTTGAACTTGCCCAGTTTGAGGTCGATGGCTACAAGCCGGTTCAATCCGCGATGATAGAAAAGCATGTCAATATAGTAGTCTACAGAGTCAATGGATATGCGTTTCTGCCGTTCAAGAAAGGCGAATCCTTGTCCCAACTCCAGGATAAACTGCTGCAACTGCACCAAGATAGCGTCCTCCAAGTCCTTTTCAGAATAGTAGCCGTGCAGGCCCAGAAAGTCGACAACGTAGGAACTCTTCATAACCATCTCGGGAGTCAACTCGCCTCGCTCCAAATCATCCATCACCTTTATTTGTTCTTCCTCTGGCTTGGCGGCAATCCGCGTCCGCTCATAGAGCATTGCATCCTGTTGGTGACTGAGTTGGCGTGTGCTCCAGTGCTGTTCGATACACATCTTCTGATAAAACAGCCTTTTCGTCTGGTTTTCAATAGTGGCCAGCGCTATCAAATGGCTCCAAGTCAATGTGTGCGACAGTGTCGCACACATTTGCTCTTCAGGATATACTCGTGCCACTTTCATCATCCTTCCAAGCGCTGTACGTGTAAATCCCCGTCCATATTGGGCTGTCAATGTTTGCGAAACAGATGCAAGAATATTCTGTCCATAACCAGAATATGATTCATATTCTAGTTCCTCAACCAAATATTTACCCACTCTCCAATACATTATGTTCAGTATGCTGTTCACATGAGCCACAACCTGAGTTCTCGCTTGGTCGATAATATGGCTGACATTCTGAACAATCTGCTGACAGACCATATCATCGTCTTTGCTTGATTTGATTTCGTAGTGGGTCATAATTATTAATGTTTGTGATTATTTGTCAATGCTATAAGCGAGTCGTTCTTGTCTTGGTCGTATCGTTGACCGTCGCTCAGACGGTAGAAAGTTGTGTCGTGACAGATGCTGTCGTCCACGAAAAATGGGGAATAGGTAACTTCCTCTATTATCAGATTTAACGAGTCTAAAATTGTATACTCCACTTTCTCTTTGTGTCCCATGTCCTCGAATCGCAAACGATACATCTTCCTGTCGACAAGCCCCTGACGTCGATAGAGCACAATCTCATTAGGCTCAATAAAATCATAATATTCGGAGTACACCACATATTCCCGATTGTTCCATGTCCTATGGTCGGAAACCAACCTGGTCGACACGAAGAACAATACTATGCAGACATATCCGATGATGACGCAGACAATCCCTCCCGCCATCTTTATTAACCAATGCTTCCCCTGGCAAACGTGGGTGGTTAGCATTACAGCATAAATGGGAGTAAGTATCAATGACAATAAGAACGCCCACTTGTCAAGTTGGAATGCAATCTTGTCGCCATCGTGCAACAATAATGACGACAACGCCAACGCCCACAACACTGCTGCCGTGATGCCGATTGTCCTGCGTATGGTAGTTGCCTTCATGATTGGGTGTATTCGTCGTTATCTCATCCAGCCTTCCATGCGGTAGACTTTCTGCATCAGTTTGTGGGGTTTGCCGTGGGTGGGTTTGTGCCATACCTCGACGCGTACAGCGTAGTGCTCCTCCCAGTCGCCTTCGTAAATGGTGAAATCCTGTTGGTCGACAATCTGTCCGAACCCCTGGTGTCCTGACACTTGTCTGGCGGTGCGGCGCCTAATCTGTTGGACGGAAAGCTCCACATTCTCCGTCAACTCGAAGCAGCGGAGGTACACCTCGCCATCCTCGAGGGCGGGCCAGAAGAGGGAGTATTCATATATCCCGCCCTGCATGCCGTGCCAAATCTGAAGCCATGAGGCGGTGTCGGTGCTGTCAATGACTGGCTGCACCTTTACCCAGCCAAGGAATTCACTCTCACCTGAGTCGACGGTGTCGCCCTCCTCGGTGATGCATCCCAGCGGCATATTGTATTCCAGCCCTTCGGGGATGGGGTGCTCCTTGCCGAAGTCGTCGGGCAGCGAGTTGAAGAACATGCCAAGGAACAATGCCGGTATTGCGGCAACTCCTAAAAAGCTGATTATCCCTGCAAAGAATGCCCCCACGGCACGCCACCATTTCTTCTTGATCAGGAGGATGACGAATATGGGAAACTGCACAGGCAGGGACAGGATGGTAAGACAACACAGGGCAATCCCTACTGCAACATTCCAATCCATGGCGAATACGACTCCCACGACCAACAGTGCCGTCGCCAGCGGAAACAGCCACCAGTACCGTACCGTCCAGTTGCAGACTGCTGCCAACCATCTATGGAGTCTTTGCCCTTTCATCATTCAATCGTTATGGTGGTCTGTTGGGCGGAAGTAATGGTGAATCGTATGAGGGGAGGAAGATTGTCGTCCGTGTCGGTAAGGACGATTTGGTAGTCGCCTGGCATGAGGATGAGGCGCTCAGTAGGACTGTCGGGGTCAAGGTGGCAGACCTGCCGCAGACGGCCCTCTTCAATGGCAAAAAGGATGCCCTCAACACCCTCCTTGGGCTTGGTCAACGCCAGCTGTCCCGGCGTGGCAATCTGCAAGTTGGTACTCTTGTCGGCAAAGACATGGACATTGTCGATGCGCGTTGGCGGCACCGTCAGCACCTCCACGTCATAGTATCCCGTCAGCAGGGTGCATTGTTCGTCAAGCGATAGGGTGGCAACTGTCTCGCACTGCCCTTGTCGCCGCAACAACACAGGGTAGTCGGGCTGCGTCCACGCCACCCGTTTGCTTTGCAACGAGACGGAGAGCCGACCCTGACCACCCTCAGCCACAATCTCGCGGTGCTTTCCTGCCTTCAGGAGAATGTTGGACAACTCGATAGGCGGCTGGGTATAAAAGGTGATATCGTACATTACCAGCGGGTCGACCTCCATGGTGTCTGGCTCCTCGAGTGGGTAGACGTATGTCGTCGAGTATTTTACGGCGTGGCTAAGGTGGTCGAAAAACACCACTGGCACCTCGGTTTCATAGGGCCTGTGGCTCTCGTCTACAAGGCTGAGGGTGACCATTGCCTTCCGGTCCGTCATGTAGAACATATCGCGCAGCACGGTGGCGTAGTCCTCCTCGTTGCGCAGGAATGTCACCATGCCGCCGCAGTCGTTCACCGAGGCGGAGGCCTTGCCGCCGTCAATGCACAGGATGAACGTTCTCAGTATGTTGCTGCTCATCTGCATCTGTCCTGCAAGTGTGCAGAAATCCTTGTCCTGCTGCTGTCCGTCGGTGATGAGGAGGATGATGTTGCGTGCCTTTTCGTCTTTAGGGAAGTCGCCTCGTGTCTTGGAAAGGGCCGTGGAAGCCTTTCCGCGGCCACCCGCCACCAGCGTGCGCAGCTTGCGTTGCAGCGCCTCGCGGTTGTCAGTGCCGAAAGGCACCTCCAGGCGTGTCCCGTCGGCCTCCTTGAGTTGGTTGCCGTACACCCGTAGGGCCACCTCAATGTCGTCAAGGCTGTCCAGCAGGTAGGTCAGTACTTGCTGGGTCACCCGCAGTTTGGTGTCGCTCTGCCAGCGCTGCCCCATGGTTTGGGTGCAGTCCAGCACCAGCAACACTCGTGTGGTCTCGGTTGTCGTCGCTTCCTTTTGGGCATGCCCCGACAAGCATACCGCCATTAACATCAATACTATGAGCAGTCTGTGCATCTTGGTATATTTATCTTTACGACTGCAAAGATACGAATAATCTCCGATACCGCAAAATATATTTGCACCCCGTTTTACTACACCCTGCAACACCTCTAAAAAAATATGAACAGCATGAACTATTTGTCACCCGTCTCGAAGGGTCTTATCCGGCATGGGATAGCACAAGAAACAAAATCCCTTGTCAGCAAGGGATCTATGTTTATGAGTTGCAATACTGCACGAATAACGCCCCCGCGCATGTCTGGAAACGGCAGGGGCTTGTGACGCTGATTATGTTAATCAGAAGTCTCCGAGGGTTTCGGGCAGTTGGGCGAGGGCTTTGGGCAGGTCGTCGGCGCTGAGGACGGAGCCGTGGTATTTGTTGATGCCTTGCATGAAGTCAACGCCGTAGCCCATCTCGGTGGTGAGGATGACGCAGACGGGTTTACCCTTGCCGGTCAGAGCCTTGGCGTTGGCCATGCCGTCGAGGACTTGCTGCATGTCGTTGCCGTTGTCGATGACCACCACGGTCCATTGGAAACTCTCGAACTTGGCCTTCAGGTCGCCGAGGTCCATGACCTGCTGCGTGGTGCCGTCAATCTGCTGGTGGTTGTAGTCGATGGTGCTGATGAGGTTGTCCACCCCTTTTGCTCCCGCAAACATGACGGCTTCCCATATCTGGCCTTCCTGCAATTCGCCGTCGCCGTGCATGGTGTAGACGAGGTGCTTGTCGCCTGTCATCTTTTTGCCGAGTGCGGCGCCGATGCCGACGCTCATGCCCTGGCCGAGAGAGCCGCTGGCCATGCGGATGCCCGGCAGGCCGTGCCCGGTGGAGGGATGACCTTGCAGACGGGTGCCAAACTGGCGGAAGGTATTCAACTCCTCGACGGGGAAGAAGCCACGACGAGCCATTGTGCTGTAAATCACTGGCGTAATGTGGCCCTGCGACACGAAGAGCATATCCTCGCCTTCGCCCGTCATGGTGAATTTGGCGGGGTCAAAGTCCATGACGTTGAAATTCATGGCCACGAACCAGTCGGCAGTGCCTAATGAACCTCCCGGGTGGCCGCTTTTGGCGGCGGTGGTCATGCGGAGAATGTCGCGGCGCACCTGCGTCGCAATGGCTTGGAGTTCTTGTAGTGTTTTCATTATCTAGATAATTTGTTGTATTCTTATTGATTTTTCAATTTGCAAATATACGAATAAAATCCCAATTTTCAGCATTCAATCGTCAATTTTCATTTTTTTGCGTATCTTTGCAATAGAATATCACGACCCGATAGTTATGTTATCCAAAGAACCTCAGTGGATTGCCATCTACACCACTTCGCGCGCTGAAAAGCAAGTTTGTCGCCGTCTTTCGGAGATGGGGATAGAAAACTACCTTCCCATGCGCCGGGTGCGTCGCCATTGGTCCGACCGTATCAAGATTGTTGAGGAACCCCTCATCAAATCGTATGTCTTTGCCCGCATCGTGGATACTCAGTTGGTGTCTGTGCGTGATTTGTATGGGGTCTCCTGGGTTATTTCTTTTAGGCGGGAGGTTGCCACCATTCCTGACGACCAGATTGAAGCCATGCGCCAGTTTGTGGAGTCGGAAAAGGAGGTTGCCGTGATGGAGTCGGCACCTCTGCGTGAGGGTGCCTCTGTTGTCATCGTTGACGGTCCTTTTGAGGGTCGCAAGGGTGTGATTATTTCCGACTGCGACAAAGGCAATTTCGCTATCCGCATCGAAGCCCTCAGTATTTCCCTTGTGGTCAACATCGACCCCCTGCTTCTGCGTCCCTGCAAGGCCGAGAATAGCGCCAAAGGTCTTTTCTATAAAAACGACTAACCTCCGGAGCGCCATCACTTTGTGATTCCCTGTGTTGTTCCTGCACGGAAGTCTGCCACGTAATGCACGGGAAGGTCTGAGATTAAACTTCTGTTCTTTTTCTGTGCCCAATAAAAACGACAATAGGGCAACAACCCGAAAGTCTTGTGAAGAAACAGAGATGCCTGACATCCTCTTGGCGTCCATAGCCCCCAAGCAGCATCTCCCTTTGAGGCGAATGTCCATCGTCTCTTCTTCGCAATCCGGCACAATAAGATACTGCTTTGTCGTTGCATTTCTCTACCCATGTTCTTCCTATTAAAGAGTGGAAGATCATGGGAAGAACATGGGAGGAACATGGGAAGAACATGGGAAGAACAAAAAGTGAGAGAAATCTGAAAAGCCTGATCGGACACCAGTGGTTATTATGATGCGGCAAGGCCAACAAAGGATACGTNNTATCGTGTCGTTAATAAAGTGAATGATCCTGTTGGATAAACTATCGCTGCGAGATGCATCTTTTTTTCTCTTTATATGAAAAATAATTCGTATCTTTGCATTCGAATTGCGGGGTATGTCCGCAGTTATCTTATTGACTTCAATATAATAACACGATTTTCAGAATGAGTAAAGTTGATGTACTCTTAGGTCTACAGTGGGGAGATGAGGGCAAAGGCAAGGTTGTCGATGTCCTGACACCCGAATACGACGTGATTGCCCGCTTTCAGGGAGGTCCTAATGCCGGTCACACGTTGGAGTTCAACGGAAGCAAGCATGTATTGCATATCATTCCGTCGGGCATTTTTCATGAGAGTAAACAGAATGTTATCGGTAACGGTGTGCTCATTGAGCCTCGTATTTTCCAAGGAGAGGTACAGGCGCTGACGGAGAAAGGCGTGGATGCTACCAAGAACCTGTGCATCTCGCAAAAAGCGCACCTGATACTTCCCTCGCACAGGATGCTTGATGCAGCCAATGAGCAAGCCAAGGGCAATGCCAAGATTGGCTCTACACTCAAGGGTATCGGTCCTGCCTATACCGACAAAATCGCCCGCAACGGACTGCGTGTTGGAGATATTATGCAGAACGACTTCAAGGAGCGCTATGAATTGTTGAAATGCCAGCATCTGCAGACTGCCCACTCGCTGAAGTTCGATTTGGACGCTTTCCGCATCGACGGCATGACTCTCAATGAGTATGAAGCACTTTGGCTGGAATCAATTGCCACCCTTAAACAGTTTCAACTCATCAATAGCGAATATTACATCAACCGTCGTCTTGACGAGGGTAAGCGTGTGTTGGCAGAAGGTGCCCAGGGGTCGATGCTTGACATTGATTTCGGCTCTTACCCCTTCGTGACTTCCAGCAGCACCATCACTGCGGGTGTATGTTCGGGTTTAGGTGTGGCTCCTTCCCGCATCGGACGCGTGATGGGCATCAGCAAGGCCTATTGCACCCGCGTGGGTGCCGGTCCATTCCCGACGGAGTTGTTTGACGAGACGGGACGCCGCCTCTGCGAATTGGGACATGAGTTTGGCGCCACAACAGGTCGTGCCCGCCGTTGCGGATGGCTTGACATCCCCGCACTGCGCTATGCCTGTATGTTGAACGGGGTGACGGATTTGTTTATCACAAAACCCGATGTCATGAACGACTTCGAGACAGTGAATGTCTGCACCGCCTACGATGTGGAGGGTAAACAGATTATGGAGATTCCTTTCGAGTTCAATACTATGGAGATCAAGCCTGTGCTCCGTTCATATGAGGGATGGAAAACAGACCTTGCCGGATGCAAGAGCTACGCCGAGTTGCCAGAACGGTTGCGCAACTATCTTGAAGCCATCGAGGAACTGACGGGAGTGAATATCATGGCCGTGTCAATCAGCCCTGATCGCAAGGATGTCCTGTATAAATAGTGGAATCGTGGGAATGTGAAAAACCTTTAAACTTTCAAACTTTTACACTTTTAGAACAATAAAAAACCTATAACAACGTTTGTTAGAGCAAATACTTGTTGAATACTATGAAAAAAATTGTTCTTTTCATCCTGCTTGTCTTGCCATTGTTTACCGTGGCACAGAACAAGATTAAAGAAACACAAGTGCCTAAATCCGTGTTGATAGCACTGGAGAAGAAGTATGAGTCGTACAAGGTGAAGACTTGGTACCGCTCACCTGGTCAGTATATTGCTGAGTTTATTTATGACGGACAGCACGGACGGGCATACTTCACTCATACAGGAGATTGGCAGTACAGTACTTTCCCCACCCGCGAGGAAGAGTGCCCCACCGCCATGAACCGCTATTTTAAAGACAATTACCCTGGTTACCGCATCAAGAGCATCGACTATGTCGAGCAGATGGACGGTGATATCTACTACCGGATGATTATCGTCAAGACGGGTGTGGGGTATGCAGACAACGAGTTGATTTTCGACCCTCGCGGCAACCTGCAGAAGAGCAATGCTCCCAATCCGGATGCCGTAAAGCGTGAGTACTATACCCTCAACAATCCCGACGACGAAGATTTGACCGCCGAGCAAAAGAAAGAGCTCAAAAGTCATAAGGGTGGCAAACGCCCTGCTCCTAAGGAGGATGTACCGGAGGTACTGGGTGCCAATGTCACAGAGACAATCACGAAACATTTTGAGAAACTTGTCCCCCCCTCAAAGATTGTCGAGGGTCCCGAATGGGTCAACCGCGACCCGGGACAGGTGGTGGCTTATTATATCAACCGCCAGAATGTTGAGTCTGAAGAGGTCTACGACGTGGCCACAGAGACTCACATCATGAGTGGCAAGGTGTTGGACAAAAATCACTACACCAATGCCATTGTGAAGTTTATTGCCGAGAAGTTCAAGGGTGAGAAGTACAAGATTGAGCGCATGATAGTCTATACCTATGACTCGAAATGGCGCGAGGACGGCAAGAAACCCAAGCCGTACACATACGTGGTGGTTAGCCAAAAGGTGAAAGGCCTCGGCAACAAGCTGAGATATACGCGTATGGAGTTCGACTCTTCTGGAGCTTTCAGGGGACTCTTGCAGCAACCTATCGACAAGAACGATATCCAATAAATAAAGAAGCGGTGGCTCAGCCACCGCTTCTTTATTTTATGCCCATCTCTTCCAGAATATCTATGGCCTTCTGGATGGAGGTGACGTTATCGCAAACCAGTGTAAGCCGGGTAGGAGTCTCCTTGAGGTGCAGACGCTTAGGATGCGCTGTGGCATATTGTATCATGCGCATGAAGTTGTCCGACTGGTAGAAAGGATTCTGTTGGTTGGCTACGAAATGGCATACCATCTTGTCCTGCTTGAGAACCAGTTTCTCGATGCCGAAGTCTTTGGCCATACCACGCAGGGTAATGGTGCGTATAAGTTCCTGGGTGGGTTGGGGGATGGGACCGAAACGGTCGGTCAGACGCTCGCGGTAGCGGTCGAGTTCATCGGAGGTGGAGAGGTCATTGAGTTCGCGGTAGAGAATCATTCTCTCACTGATGTTGCTGACATAGTCGTCGGGCAGCAGTACCTCAAGGTCGGTCTCGATAGCACACTCCTTGACATACTCGTGGGTCTCTTCCACCTCTTGACGGAAGAGGTCGCGGAATTCGGTCTCTTTCAACTCTTCAATGGCTTCGTTGAGTATCTTGTGGTACATGTCGTAGCCGATGTCGCTGATGAATCCGCTTTGTTCGGCACCAAGTATGTTGCCGGCACCGCGGATGTCGAGGTCGCGCATGGCGATGTTGAGACCGCTGCCGATGGTGCTGAACTCCTCGATGGCACGGAGACGTTTCTGCGCCTCGTCGGTAAGCACGCTGTATGAGGGGACAATCATGTAGCAGAAAGCCTTCTTGTTGGAGCGTCCCACACGGCCACGCATCTGGTGGAGGTCGCTGAGGCCAAACTGCTGGGCATTGTTGATAATCATGGTGTTGGCATTGGGAATGTCCAAACCGTTCTCAATGATGGCGGTAGCCACCAATACGTCGAGGTCGCCACTGAGAAACTGCATCATGGTTTCTTCTACCTTTTTGCCGTCCATCTGCCCATGGGCGATACCGAGGCGAGCGTCAGGCACCAAACGGCTGACCATGCCGGCCATCTCGGGTAGGTTCTCCACACGGTTGGAGATAAAGAAGGTCTGTCCTCCCCGCGACATCTCATAGCGTATGGCATCGCGGATAATCTCCTCGTCGAAGGTGCAAAGTTCCGTCTGTATGGGCTGTCGGTTGGGTGGCGGCGTGTGTATGACACTCAAGTCGCGGGCGCCCATCAACGAGAACTGTAGCGTCCGTGGGATGGGGGTGGCTGTGAGCGTGAGGCAGTCGACATTGACCTTCATCTCGCGCAGTTTCTCCTTTACGCTGACGCCAAACTTCTGCTCTTCGTCAATAATCAGGAGACCGAGGTCCTTGAACTTTAGGTTCTTGTTGGTGATGGCGTGGGTGCCGATGAGGATGTCAATCTTGCCTTCTTCCACCTCTTTGTAGATGCGGTTCTTGTCCTTGGTGGAGCGGAATCGGTTGAGATAGTCGATACGTACGGGCATACCTTTCAACCGCTCGCTGAAGGTGTTGTAATGCTGGAATGCCAAGATGGTGTTAGGTACCAGCACGGCCACTTGCTTCGAGTCGCAGCAGGCCTTGAAAGCGGCACGGATGGCCACCTCTGTCTTGCCAAATCCCACGTCGCCACAGACCAGACGGTCCATAGGGGCAGAGGACTCCATGTCGCGTTTGACATCCTGCGTGGCCTTGAGTTGGTCGGGAGTGTCCTCGTAAAAGAAAGAAGCCTCCAATTGTTCCTGAAGGTAATTATCTGCGCTGAAGGCGTAGCCTCGCGAGGCTTTGCGTTTGGCATAGAGGGCGATGAGGTCTTTAGCTATGTCTTTGACCTGCTTCTTGGTCTTCTGTTTCAGTACCTGCCAGGTGTTGCTACCCAGCCGATTGAGAGAGGGCTCGGTGCCTTCCTTGCCGACGTAACGACTGATTTTGTGCAGACCGTGGATACTGATGTAGAGGGTGTCGTTGTTCTTGTAGATGAGGCGGATGACCTCCTGAGTGTGTCCGTTGGTGGTGATTTTCTCAAGACCGCTGAAACGCCCGACACCATAGTCGATATGGGTGACATAGTCACCAGGCTTCAGCTCGAAGAGGTCTTTCAGTGTGAGTGCGTTGTGGGCGTCGCGCATGTCGCGCACGGTGTACTTATGGTAGCGCTCGAAAATCTCATGGTCGGTAAAGCAAACTACCTTTTGGTCGTGGTCGACGAAACCGTGGTTGAGGGAGGTGTAGAGGAATATGGCCTCCGGACGTGTCTGTTGGGAGGTAGCCTCGGCAAATATCTTCTGCAACCGGCGCTCCTGGGAGTCGTTGGCGACAGTGATAAGTATCTGATAGCCCTGTTCTGTATAGTTTCCCAAAGTGCTCAACAGTAGCACGAACTGCTTGTTGAAGGGTGGCTGGGGCTCGGAGTTGACCTTGATTTCTGCGCACTGGGAGAAATATTTGCTGTTGCCGTACTCCACAATGCGGCATTTCAGCACCTGCCGCAGAAACTCGTTGGCAGAACAATAGTACGTGTCATCCTTGCCCGCTTTGGCATATAATGTCTCAGTGTTTTCGGCCAAGAACATGAGGTTCTGCATCCAAATGCTGTCGTCGCTAGAGAAATAGGTCAGGAGAGATACTCTCTCCTCGATAGTCACCGTGTCTTTGGAACGACGTTCCATGTTGGGCAGGACGCTGATTTGGTCTAGTTGTTTGACGGAGAGCTGCGTGACGGGGTCGAAGGTGCGGAGCGAGTCCACCTCGTCGCCAAAGAACTCAATGCGGAAAGGGTATTCGTTTGCGTAGGAATAGACATCGATGATTCCACCGCGGACAGCATATTGGCCGGGCTCTACCACGAAATCAACGCGGTCGAACTCGTACTCCTGTAAGGTCTCAACGATGAAGTCCATGTCAACCTGTGTCCCTTTGACGATACGGAGGGTGTTACGCGTGAGGGTGCGCTTGGACATCACCTTTTCATAGAGAGCCTCCGGGTAGGTCACCACCGTCAGTCGTCGACCTGCGGCCAGTTGCTTGACCACCTCGCTGCGCTGCATGACATTGGCGTTGTCTGTCTCGAAAAGGTATTCAGAGCTGTTGTTGACTCGATTTCCAGGCCGATAGGATGACGGGAAAAGCAGCACACGTTTCTGTTCTATGTCTGCGTCAGCCTCTTCCAAGAGGTTCTCCATGTCGTTGAGAAGGTAGTATGCCTCCTCTTTGTTCGAGGCGATAAACAATTGTCCGCAGTCAGCACGTCTTTGGGCAATGCAAGCCCCTGCCACAGCCGGCAGGGTACCTGTCATTCCCTCGATATGGATACGATTCTCCCCCTGCTGCAACAGTTCTTCTGCTTGTCGCACCAGGGGTGAGTTATTGTATATCTCGGTCAGCAGCATTTAGTGATGCGGATGACGGCAGGCTGCTCTTCAACAATCTCTATCTCAGTGCCGTTTTCGACTGAGGGCAGAAGGGTAAGGGAGGTGCAGAGTGTCTCGGAGCAGATATAGTCGCGATGTCGATTGACGGCCTCGTCCCAGGAGCCGCTTTGCAACTCGATGATGATTCGGTCGGTGACATCGAAGCCCTCCTTGCGGATATTCTGGATGCGGTTGACCAGTTCGCGGGCGATGCCTTCGTCACGCAGTTCGGGGGTGACGGTGATGTCGAGGGCCACGGTGAGGCTGCCCTCGTTGGCGACGACCCAGCCGGGGATGTCTTGCGTGACAATCTCCACGTCCGACAGCAGTACTTCAGCGTCCTGACCCTCAATGTTCAGCACGCAGCGTCCCTCGGCTTCGAGGGTGTTGATTTGTTGCTGGTCGAAGGCCATGATGGCATTGCCAAGGGCCTTCATAATCTTGCCGTAGCGGGGGCCGAGGGTCTTGAAGTTGGGTTTGATTTTCTTCACCAGCAGGTTGTTGTCGGCTGCAAGGAACTCGATGCCCTTGATGTTCAACTCGGAACAGATCAGGTGTTGCACCTTCTCAATCTGGACTTTCATTTCCTCGTCACGGACGGGGATGACAATCTTTTGCAGTGGTTGGCGCACACGCAGGTTGCTCTTCTTGCGGAGGGAGAGTCCCATGGAGCATATCTGTTGGGCCAACTGCATACGTTCTTCGAGGGCACAGTCGCGCATTTCCTCATGCACATCGGGGAAAGGAAGGTGATGCACGCTCTCCACGTCATGCTTGCGGGTGACGCTGTTGAGGTCGCGGAACAGGCGCTCGCTGAAGAAAGGCGCGATAGGTGCCATGAGACGGCTGAGAGTCTCGAGGCAGGTGTAGAGGGTCTGGTAAGCGGAAATCTTGTCGTCTGACATAGATCCTTTCCAGAATCTTCTACGGCAGAGGCGCACATACCAGTTGCTCAGGTAGGCGTCGACAAAGGTGTCAATGGCGCGGCCTGCACGTGTGGGTTCGTAGTCGGCAAAGGCCTCGTCGACCTTCTTCACCAACGTGTTGAGCTCGGAGAGTATCCAACGGTCTATCTCGGGACGTTGGCTATAGGGAAGGTCAGACTGGCTGTAGTCGAAGCCATCGATGTTGGCATAAAGGGCAAAGAAACCATAGGTGTTGTAGAGGGTGCCGAAGAGTTTGCGGCGCACCTCGCTGATGCCTGCGGGGTCGAATTTTAGGTTGTCCCAGGGCTGGCTGTTGGTGATCATATACCAGCGAGTGGCGTCGGGACCTTCCTTGCCGAGGGTCTCGAAGGGGTCGACGGCGTTGCCGAGACGCTTGGACATCTTGTTGCCGTTCTTGTCGAGTACCAGGCCGTTGCTGATGACATTCTTGAAAGCCACGTTGTCGAAGCACATGGTGGCGATGGCATGGAGGGTATAGAACCATCCGCGTGTCTGGTCGACACCCTCAGCGATGAAGTCGGCGGGGAACTGGTCGGGGCGCAGCTCTTCACCCAGATAGTGAATCTGGGCGTAAGGCATGGCGCCACTGTCGAACCATACGTCAATCAAGTCCGGCTCGCGGCGCATGGGTTTGCCTGTGGGCGAGACGAGGATAACGCTGTCGATATAAGGCCTGTGCAGGTCGCCTGGAATCGGGGAGGTTCCCTTCCGAATGGTATATCCTAATTTGTCGACCTGTCCCTGTGTCATCATGCCGGCTTTGAGAGACTTTTCTATCTCTTCGCGCAACTGGTCGTAACTGCCAATGCATATTTCTTCCTTGCCATCCTCGGTGCGCCAGATGGGCAGTGGAGAGCCCCAATAACGGCTGCGGCTGAGGTTCCAGTCAACGATGTTTTCCAACCAGTTGCCGAAACGGCCTGTGCCTGTAGCTTCGGGCTTCCAGTTGATGGTCTTGTTCAGTTCTATCATGCGCTCCTTGTAAGCAGTGGTGCGGATAAACCAGCTGTCCAAGGGGTAGTAGAGCACGGGCTTGTCCGTGCGCCAGCAGTGGGGATAGCTGTGGGTATGTTTCTCGCTCTTGAGCAGTTTGCCTTGCTCCTTGAGCATGATGACCAGCTCCACGTCGAGGCTCATGTCTTTCTCGGTCTTGGTGGCGTCGAAGGCGTTCTTGACGAACTTGCCGGCGTACTTGCCGTACTCCTCCAAGTCAACGTTCTCTTTGGCCCAAGCGGGGTCGAGGTCCTCGATGGGGACAAAGCGTCCGCGCTTGTCAACCATGGGCATCTGTTTGCCGTCGCGGTCGTACATGAGGAGGTCGCCGATGCCTGCTTTCTTGGCAACGCGGGCGTCGTCGGCGCCGAAGGTGGGGGCAATATGGACGATGCCCGTACCGTCCTCCGTGGTCACGTAGTCGCCCAGGATGATGCGGAAAGCCTCATCTTTTGTGGCGGTGCGGTGGGTCTGGTTGGCGGCGTCGACAACCGTCGGTTTTACCCAGGGGATTAGTTGCTCGTAGGCGATGCCTTCGAGGTCCTTGCCCTTGCAACGGCTGAGTATTTTGCAGTGTTGCAGTTTGCTCTTTTCCTCGGCTTCCCCTTCTGTATAGAAGTCTCCCATGCGGGGCTCTGCCACAATGACGCAGCAGGACTCGCCCGTTGTGGGATGGGTGGTTTCCACCAGTACATAGTCGATATTGGGACCCACGCAGAGTGCTGTGTTCGAGGGCAACGTCCACGGTGTGGTGGTCCAGGCGATGGCGTAGACGGGCAATCCGTGTGCGTCAGTGTCGAATGCCTTCTGGAGTGCGGCGGCCAAATTGTCCCCAGGCTTAATCTTGAACATGGCCACACATGTCGTGTCCTTCACGTCGCGGTAGCAGCCCGGCAGGTTCAGTTCGTGGCTGGAGAGACCCGTGCCAGCGGCGGGGCTATAGGGTTGAATGGTATAGCCTTTGTATAGCAACCCCTTGTCGTACAGTTTTTTCAGCAGGAACCAGAGAGTCTCGATATATTCATTCTCAAAAGTGATATAAGGGTTCTTCAGGTCGACCCAATAGCCCATCTGGCGTGTCAATTCATCCCACAGATCCTTGTATTTCAGCACCTCTGTGCGGCAAGCCTTGTTATAGTCGTCCACGCTGATTTTCTTGCCGATATCCTCCTTGGTGATACCGAGGTTCTTCTCGACGCCCAACTCCACGGGAAGGCCGTGGGTGTCCCAGCCCGCCTTGCGGTCCACATGGAAGCCTTTCTGTGCTTTGTAGCGGCAGAACACATCCTTGATAGCGCGGGCCATCACGTGGTGGATACCCGGCTTGCCGTTGGCCGACGGGGGGCCGTCGTAAAACACATACGAGGGATGCCCCTCTGAGAGTTTCTGTCCCTTCTCGAAAATTTCATTCTCCTCCCAATAGCGGCGGATTTCCTCGCCCAATTGGGTCATGTCAAGCTGTTTATACTCGGTGTACTTCATTAGGATAGATATGTTGAGTGTTTTATAAATCGGATAGTCAATGGCTTGCGCCTTTGTCTCGACGGAAAACCAAACTACAAAGATACAATTTTTTCCGTAACTATCAAGATTTCTTCGTATCTTTGCATCCTGAAAAATCCATTATCATGTCTACCGAAGTGATTTCTGTAATTGTCTTGTTGGTGGTGCTGTCTTTGTTGCTGGCCGTGCTGGATGCTGCTGTGGCAGGGGTGGTGGCGATGGCGTTCAGGTTGTGCTGGTGGCGCTGTTTTCGTGTGGGGTTGTGGGCGTTGCTGCTACCCCCGCTGCTGATGGCGTGGGGTATTCTTGTGGAACGTAACTTGTGCCACGTGAACCGTGTCGAGGTAACGCTTGAAGGTCTCCCCGCCACTTTCGACGGCTACCGCATCGTCCACCTTTCCGACATCCATTCCCGTTCATTCCACGGGCGGGAGCGGGTCTTGCAGCAGATGGTCGACAAGGTCAATGCGCTGGAGCCTGACCTCATCGCCTTCACGGGCGACATTGTGACGCTCGACCCCGGGGAGTTGGAGTATACAGCGCCTGTACTGCGAGGGCTTATAGCGCGTGACGCCATTGTGGCCGTGCCGGGCAACCACGACTATTGTATTTATTTTGACCGGAGAAGCACCCGTCGGGGACCTCTGCCTCACGGGTTGGACACGATTTGCGCCGACATGCAGTCGATGGGGTGGGAGGTGCTGCGCAACGCACACCGCACAATTGTCTGTGACGGCGACACCCTCGCGGTTATGGGTACAGAAAATATCTCATTGTCCACCCATTTCCCCACCACAGGCGACCTCGGTAAAGCCCTGTCTGGAACGGATGGCATGTGCCGCATCCTCCTTACCCATGACCCCACTTGTTGGCCCGGACATGTGTTGGGGAAGGATATCGCCCTCACCCTCTCGGGACATACCCATGCCGCACAGGTTTCTTTGCTGGGATGGAGTCCCAGTCGACTGGTCTACAGGTATAACCGTGGTTTGTATCGTGAGGGGAACCAGTATCTTTATGTCAATACCGGCCTTGGGGAGACTATCTTCCCCGCTCGCATCGGCTGCCCGCCGGAAATCACCCTGATTACCTTGCGGCAGGGTACAGTGAAGTAATATGAACTAAGAATTATGATGTGCCATTTGAAACCCTTGGTGTCCCGTCATTGGTGAGCCAGGGTGAGGGCGTATTTGTTTTGTTTGTCGACAGTGGTCTGTAGCTGCACGTTGGGTGGGATGTTGTTGAGGATGTCTTTGATGGTATCTTTGATGCCGGTGCCGAAGTATTTGAAGAGGGCTTCCTTGCGTGTCCAGAGGCGGGCAAAGGCCTCGTCGGGGTGTTCGGCGGTCTCTACGGCCTGCACCTCGGC
>LXOW01437020.1_pt1 | contig 20382 bp, 21 predicted proteins | sample 1368591 | NCBI WGS metagenome assembly LXOW01 (sample SAMN04884650, study PRJNA319009) | bovine gut metagenome | isolation source: Cow rumen | host: Bos taurus | place: Italy: Legnaro (PD) | collected 2014-07-09
CCATCAATAGTCTGTGCACGACCAAAGTTGAACGACTCGTTTGCCGACAGGTTCGCATTAGGCAGACGACTGTTGCGAGCCGTTGAGAGGTCAATGCCCGCCGTTCGGGTCGTATTGGTTTTCTGGTGGATGCTGATACTATGGCTGATGGCATAGTCACAACATTCGCGAAGGCTCCATTGCTTTACTTGTGCCAGAACATCCAGTCTGACCAGTAGTACCAGTATTAAGAGGATTACAACCTTCTTCATAACTTACTCATTTTTAGCATCGTCTGTAATAATCTCGGGACCGCGCACCTTATCCTTGGTGGTAAGGCCCTTCTTAATCTCGATATTCACGCCATCGGAAAGACCTGTGGTNNGCCAGCACGATTTCTGCATTTGCACTATAACCCGAGCGAATCTTGCCACCCTCAGAGAGTTTCACGGCAGCCTTGATTTCAAACTGATTGGCACCATTGCTCTCGACAGCCTTGGGCGAGATGTATTCGAGGTTAGCGTCAAACTTCAAGTCCTGCAGGGCACCAATGGTAATCTTCATCGCCATGCCGTTAACCAGCTGTCCTACCTCGGTCTCGTCGATATTACCGCGGAAGATGAGGTCGTTCATATTCGCTACGGTAGCTATCGTAGTACCATCGTTGAAGGTATTAGCCAGGATAACCGAGTTACCCACCTTTACTGGGATGTTGAGGATAACGCCACTGATGGTAGATCGGATCAGCGTAGAAGAAGCCTTGGCATTGCTCTTAGACACACCGTCGCGAACTACCTGCAAGGCATCCTCGGCAGCCAGTTTCTCGTGCTTTGCCTGATTGAATGTCTGGCGACTCTTGTCGTAGTCGGCAGCNNATCACCTTCACCTTGGCTATCACGTCACCCATGTTCACATGGTCACCTGGCTCCTTGTAGAGTTCGGTGATGATGCCCGAAATCTGGGGTTTCACGTTCACCTCGTCACGAGGCTCAATCTTACCCGTGATAATCGTGGTTTTCTGAATGTCCACCTTCTCGGGAGTGAACTCGTTATACACAATCTCCTTAGGTTGGCTTTTCTGCCAGAGGAACACGAATGTTCCGATGAAAATCAGCGCAATGATAGCGGCGATAATCAGTTTTCTGTACTTTTTCATATTTTATATTTTAATATTAACGACAACTTTAACCGCTCCAGCCCTGCAAGCTTGCAAAGCAAGAACTGATACAACTTATTCATCTCGCATAGCATCTACAGGTTTGATGCTCATGGCTCTTGCTGCGGGAGCCAGACCAGCCAACACACCCAGCGAACTAACCACTAAGGCGCAGAAGATAGCGGTCCAGAAGCTCACCTGGAAGTGGGCGCTGACAATGCCATCCTCCGTATTCCCGATTTCAAGCATTTGCAGGATCAAGACACCAAACAGGATGCCACTCATGCCCGCCACCAGCGTAAGTACAATACTTTCCGAGATAATCTGTGAAAGTATCATCTTGGGAGTGGCTCCAATGGCTCTTCGGATACCTATCTCTGTAGTACGCTCGCGCACCGTCACCATCATGATGTTAGACACGCCGATGGCACCTGCAAGCAGGGTTCCAAGTCCCACAAGCCAGATAAGGAAGTTGACACCCTTGAACAGATTGTCCAACATCTGGAAGAGCACTTCGGTATTGAATACCATTGCACCCTGTTCATCAGTAGGGTCAACATAATGGGCACGGGCGATAGTCTCGCGGATTCGTGGCGTAATCTTGCTCATCACCACACCCGGACGTCCTGTGACAGCAATCAAATCGACCTGATTGCCACGATTAAACGTCTGTTGTACAAGTGTCAATGGCAAGGTCACTTTCTCTTCGTTGCGCCCGTTGAAATTCATGCCTCCACTGGCATTATAATCGACACCCACCACCTCGTAATAGGTAGAGTCGATACGGATGCGCTTGCCACAGGGGTCACTGCCGTCCTTGAACAGGTCCTTATAGATCTTCTTACCCAACACACAAACCTTACGGTGCTCACTCAGATCCATATCGTTGATATAACGACCATAATACATTTTGGGCGAAACGATATTCGCATATTCTGGTGTCACACCCTGAATACGGGGCTGTGTGGATTGGTCACCGTAGTAGGCCGTATTGGTACGACCCCACCCGCCAAACAGCACGGGAGCAATGGCATCCAGTTCCGGCACTCGCTGACGCAGGCGCTCTATGTCCTTATAGTCCATCTCCCAATAGCGTCCCTTACGGAATCCCTTGTAGGGCTTAGTGGTCTGTTGTGCCCATATCATGGCGGTGTTCTGGGCAAAACCTTCGAAGTTGCGCTCCAGCATCTCCTTCAGTCCCTGTCCGCCACCCATCAGGGCCACCAGCATGAACACGCCCCAGAACACGCCGAAGCCTGTCAGGAAGCTTCTGCTCTTGTTTCTGGTCAGGGTGTCCAGTATTTCTCTGTATGAATCAATATCTATTCTCATGATCATTCATAATACATCATTCATAATTAGTCGGCACGTAGCGCCTCAATAGGACGGATTCTACTTGCTTTAAAAGCGGGAATCAGCCCTGCTATGGTACCCGCTATCACCATCACCATCGTTGCCTCGAGGCACACGTCAATTCCCACCGTCGGATTGACAAACATAGTAGCCTTGAAGAGTCCCGTATCAATGGTATCGTGGCCCAGCGTAGCATCCATATACTCATTGGCTGCCACACCCAGCACCATCCCAATGTAACCAAAGAAGGTAGTGATGATGACGCTCTCCACGATAATCAGTTTCAGGATGTTCCAAGGCTTGGCACCAATGGCTTTGCGGATGCCGAACTCGTGGGTTCGCTCCTTGACGGTGATGAGCATGATGTTCGAGACGCCAACGATACCGCTGAGCAATGTAAACAGACCGACCACCCATAGAAAGGTACGGATGATGCCGATACCCGTCTGCATCTGCAGGTTGTTGGTATAGCGGTTCCAGAGCCACACACTTCTCTCGTCCTCTGGGTGTGCCTGGTGGTTGGCATTGATTCTGCGTCGGTAGTCTTTCTCAAAGTCCTCGTTAGCCTTCTCGGTAATCAGCCCGTGGAAGGTAAACTCGATAGAACCAGCATCATCTGTGTTGGCACCGAAGATGCCCTTGATGGCAGAGTAGGAAGAGAAGGCTTCCGACGATCCACTCTCATCATCTTTATAAATGCCCACTACCTTGAAGGCAAAGTCGTTGACCTTCACATAACGGCCCAGTAGCGACTTATAATCCTTGGGAGCCAGTTCTTTGGCCTGCTTATTGCTCAGCACCAACACTTTACGCTTTTCCTCTTGGTCTATGTTGTTGATAAATCGTCCATAGAGCATTTCCGTCTTGTCAATCTTTGTATGATTGGGATAGACGCCCGTAATCTCCGTGCTGATATACTCCTGTCCGTTGGCGATGGTTGCCGAAACTTCGTAGGAGGCTCCCACTTCATCGATGTTATCGCTGAACTCCCTGTCTGTTGTCGTAATGTCACGCGTCTGCAGTCGGATGCGTCGTCCTTCCTTCAGGCCTTGATAAGCCTTCGAGGTTCGTCCGCCAAAGACCACCATCGAATTAGAGAGGAAACGCTCCGACTGATTCAACTGTGCGTTGATGAGTCCGTTGCCGGCTCCCAACAGCACAATAATCATGAAGATACCCCACGCCACAGCAAAGCCTGTAAGCGTAGTACGGAGCTTGTTTCTCCTNNATGCCGTCCTTGATATGTACTATCTTATTGGTTTCGTTAGCCACACCACTCTCATGGGTCACTACCACGATGGTCATTCCCTCGTCCTGATTCAGCTGCTTGAGCAACTGCATCACCTCGACGGAGGTCTTGGAATCGAGGGCACCCGTAGGCTCGTCGGCCAGGATAATCTGGGGCTTGGTAATCAGCGCACGGGCAATAGCCACACGCTGTTTCTGTCCACCAGAGAGCTCGTTGGGATAGTGCTCAGCCCAATCGAGCAGTCCTAGCCTCTCCAGGTATTCCAGCGCAAGGGTGTGCCGCTTCTTACGCGACACCCCTTGATAGAAAAGTGGCAACTCAACATTTTCAACTGCGGTCTTGAATGAAATCAAGTTAAATGACTGGAAAATAAAACCTATCATCCGATTGCGGTAGTCGGCCGCTTTCGTCTCTGAGAGGTTCCAGATGGGCACGCCAGCCAACTCGTAGGTTCCTGAGTCGTAGTTGTCGAGGATGCCCAGAATGTTCAGGAGTGTTGACTTGCCTGAACCTGAAGCACCCATGATGGATACGAACTCCCCCTTCGCAATGTCGAGGTTGATGCCTTTCAGCACGTGAAGAGGCTGTGCACCCTGGTAGGTTTTGTTGATGTCTTGTAAGTGAATCATCTAATATTATCGTTTTTAACTTAGTTCTGTCGGTTTATTGTTTGACGCTGCAAAGATACGAAAAGTTGCATTGTCTGCAAAAATTTCCAGAAGAATATGCACCATTCTGTGACGAATAGCACCTATTTTTCCCAAGCCTTCACTACGTCGTCGATAGAAATATCAAGCAGGCGCATCTGTCGGAAGAGCTCTGGCAGTCGTTCCTTCATGAACTCCTGCTTGCGTTCCTTCAGTATCTGCTTCTTGGCACCAGGTGTCACGAAGTAGCCCAAGCCGCGCTTATTATAGATAATGTTCGCGCGAGCCAGCTCGTCGTAAGCCTTGACGGCGGTGTTGGTGTTCACCTCCAGCAGCACGGCATACTCTCGGACACTGGGAATGCGGTCGTCGTCCTTGTACTTGTCGGCAAGGATCTCATCGCAGAGGCGGTCGGCTATCTGGATGTATATCGCTTTATCGTTTGAAAATATCATAATTAGTCCATTTGTTGGTTATCAGTTGGAAGTTCTTGAAGATATGGAACGAAGCCCAGTAATTAAAGATAGAGAGGAGAGGAAGCACGACGGCGAGCACATAGGCGAGAACGCCCACCTCCGATACATAATGGTGTCCGTCTTTCCATACATCGCTCCAGAACAGGTACAGGCCAAAGTGATGAATCGTCCACGACAACAACCATACGAAAAGAATGAACACGAGCATGGATGCCACAAAGGAATACTTTCGCAGCAACGTCCCGCCGATAATCAGAAGTGAATGTGTCCACACGGCAATGGCAGCAATCACGATGAGATTCATCACCAGATAGAACCAGTTGCAGGAATCAGCCTCCAGTATATGAGGCGTCAGATTATCCATCATCTTGGGGATGGCAGACGACCACCAGTAATAGGTTTCCACTGGATCACCCATCACCGAGGTCTCCATCTCTGTGTAGGGTCCACTCACCCAGAACCACGCCATGCGGAGACTGTCGCCCAGCACGAAAGCCAGGAAGACGCCAAGTACACAGACGACGGAGGTGTAGGTCATCAAGGCGAGGAACTTCTCGAGATTGCTTGCCGGCAGCATGAGGAAAGCCTCGCGCTTGCGCTTCTCGTTCACGCCCGACACGATGGTGCTGACCAGGATGAGCGACGCCACTGCAAAGAGGGCAGCACCTACCTGTCCGTAATGGTTCAGCATGGTGAAAGGAGAGTAAAGACTACTCATTTTCAGCAGTATCATTTCAGCCATAAACACACCCACGACGGAGCCTGCCATAGCATAGAGTATTCGACGCTGATTGACACTCAGCACCCAGCGGAGCATCTTTCCGAATCTATTGAAACTAAACGTATTCATATCCTTACCAATTAATGAATTTACCAATGACCTGTTGACGGCAGAAGAGTCTATAAGACAACCAGAAGTTCAGAATGGTCCAACAGAGAGCCACAAGGTCGGTGATGAGTATATCTGTAGTCGTTGCTTCCGATGCAGACACCTGTGTGTGAGGAACAATACTCAGCAGGATGATGACGATGGTGGTCAGTACCCAGTTGAACTTACGGGTGCGGAAGAAGGTGGCTCCCAAGGCGTAGAGCGAATGGAACCATACGGCCAGCAACAACAGGGAATTCAGAAACGTATGGCGCAGATGGCTGTGTACCTCCAGTTGGAACAAACGACTGAGGCTGTCCACCAACGTGGAAGTGACGAAGGTGACGTACTCGTGACCCACCATCAGGTTGACGACATACTGCAACACGTCGGCACCCAACAAAGCCACCAGATAAAGGGGCAAGAGGAGTATCCACGACGCATAGCGCATCAGGTATTTCTCGAAATTGGAGGCAGGCAGCATCATCAGGTTCTGCATATCGTGCTTGCCCTCCATGCTGTAGAACATAAACGACGAGCCCACCACACAGGTAACTCCAAACAGGATCACAACAGCAATACTGCAAGTCTCATAGGCATTGATGCTGCTACGCACCGACTCCCGGCTCATCACATAGGTGAAGAACAGGAAGAGGAACGTCAGGATGGCAAAGACCTGCAAGAAGCTCTTGACGAGGTACTTCTTGTCGTTGACCAGCGTCCACTTTGCCAGTTTTCCGAATCTTTGTATATTAAACTGAATCATAACAATTCGTATTCGTTTAATTCGTAGTCTTAAATCTTGCCTTCGTTGACGGCGTTGAACAGCAACTCCAGATTGACCTGTGTCTCAGGACTGCCGGCCTTGCGAGGCGCAACGACGGCATTTCCCTGCAACGAGGGTTCGGCATAGAGCACATCCTGCATCTGGTCGGGCGTGCGATACTCGAAGGTATATTTCTCCTGAATCTCAGCTACCGAGGCGTTGAGCAACAACTTCTGGGGCGAGAGGATGAGGATGTGGTCCAGCAACGACTCGACATCGTGTACCTGATGGGTGGAGATGATGAGTGTGCGGTCTTCCGTCATGTGTTGGGCAATGACCTTACGGAACTGGCTCTTCGAGGGAATATCCAGTCCGTTGGTGGGCTCGTCCATCAGCAAGAGCTTGGTATTCGTGGCGAGTGCAAACGACATGAACACCTTCTTCTTCTGACCCATCGAGAGGGCATTCAGCTTCAGGTCGGTAGTCAGTTCAAAGTCCTTCAGACAAGCCTCCAGAACTTCCATACTGAACTGGGGATAGAACGGACGATTGATCTTGACATACTCGCTGAGCGACATTGCAGGCAGGTCGAACTCCTCAGGCACGATGAATATCTCGCTCAGCACTTCCGGCTTCCTCAACTTGGTCTCGACACCGTCGAAGGTCACACTGCCCTTCTTGGGGCGAAGCAGACCAGAAATCAGGTAGAGCAGCGTTGACTTGCCCGTACCGTTCTTGCCCAGCAAACCATAGATGTTGTCTTGTTTCAACTCAAGGCTGAAATCGTCGAATACCAGATGTTTTCCTCCGGCATACTTGAAACTGATGTTCTTTACTTCTATCATAATTCTAACGTTTTAATTTACCGTGTATCGGTGTACTACTTTAATAGTACACTACAAAAGTAATTCTTTTAGGAATACGCTCCAAGCTTTTCGATAAAAAACATGCATTTATTAGCACACTTTAACAAAAGTGCACTCGCGCGAACATTGTTATATTATAGAGAAAAACGAGTTATTTACGCTGGTCGGCGCCCCACATCATCTTCTCGCGCAGGGTGTGGAAATACTTGGTGCCGGCTCGCTTGATAACCTTCACGCGATAAGGTGCCTTGCGAATGGTCAGTCGGGTTGACTCAGGCAGATTCTCCGAACGACCGTCAAGGGCTACCAGGAAATTGTGCGTCCTGCTCTCCACCGTCAGTTTGATCTCTGAGTCTTCAGAGAACACAATAGGTCGCACATTCAGAGAATGGGGAGCCACTGCCGTCAGCGAGAACACATGAGTGCCAGGAACGATGATAGGTCCTCCGTTGGAAAGAGAATAGGCCGTAGAGCCTGTCGGCGTGCTAACTATCAGTCCGTCAGCCTGATAGGTCGTCACATAATCACCATTAACAGTGACGTGAATGCTAATCATCGAGGCATTGTCACGCTTCAGGATAGCCACGTCGTTCAATGCACAATTGTAGCCCTGAATGGCTTTCCCTTCCGTCTCCACACGAATCACCGAACGGGTATCTACCGCATAGTCGCCCTCGTACAACGCATCAATGGTATGTTCTATCTCCTGGGCATTCACATCGGCCAGGAATCCCAAGCGTCCTGTGTTGATTCCCAAGATGGGTACCTGCTTGTCGCCCACCTTGCTGGCAGCACGAAGGAAAGTACCGTCACCTCCCATCGAGAGGACGAAGTCGGCTTCAAACTGTCCTCCATCAAAGACACGAACACCCTCAATAGGTAATTTCCGACCTGTGGTGAGGAAGTTATAAAATTCCCGTTCAATATACACATCAGCCTGTCTGGCTGCAAGACAAGCCAGCAGTTTCTGGATGGACACCGACTTCTTGGGCTGGTACAAATTGCCAAAGATGGCGAAACGTAGTTTTCGTGAACTCATAAAAAATATCGCTTATTTAGCCGTTTATTCACAAAGTTTTTGTATCTTTGCGCTTGCAAAGATAATGATTTTTAGTGAAACACATTAAAACGAATCAACAAAAAATGACAAAACTAAGTGTAAATATCAATAAGGTCGCCACTCTGCGCAATGCCAGAGGAGGCAACAACCCCAATGTCCTGAGTGTCGCTCGCGACGTAGAACTGTTTGGCGGTCAGGGTATTACCGTACATCCAAGACCTGACGAGCGCCACATCCGCTATCAGGACGTACGCGACCTGAGACCCCAGATTACCACCGAGTTCAACATCGAAGGCAACCCCATCGAATCGTTTACTGAGCTGGTGTTGGAAGTGGTGCCCACACAGGTGACATTGGTGCCTGACGGACACGACCAGATAACCTCTAACCACGGGTGGGACACGATAGAAAACCGTTCGTTCCTGACAGACATCTGCAAGACTTTCAAGGCTGCAGGCATTCGTACCAGCATCTTCGTAGATGCCGACCCCAGAATGGTAGAGGGAGCCAAAGCGTGTGGAGCCGACCGCGTAGAGCTTTATACAGAACCATACGCCTCTGGTTATCAGGCTAATCGAGAGCAAGCCATTGCTCCTTTTGTCGCCGCTGCAGAGGAGGCCCGTCGTGTAGGACTGGGACTGAATGCAGGTCACGACCTGTCGTTGGAGAACCTGGCTTACTATCATCAGCAAATCCCCTGGACGGACGAGGTCTCGATAGGTCACGCCCTCATCTGCGATGCCCTGTATCTGGGACTCCAGGAGACTATCAAGCAATACTTACAAGCATTAAAATAAGACTATGAAAAAGGTATATGTATTCTTAGCTGACGGCTTCGAGGATGTCGAGGCCCTGATTCCCGTTGACGTACTGCGTCGTGGTGGTGTTGACGTAACAACGGTGAGCATCTCAGACTTCCCCTTGGTGCAGTCGGCTCACGGTGTGAACATCGAGGCTGACATTATGTTCGAGCAGGGCGATTTCACGGATGCCGACCTGCTGTTCCTGCCTGGCGGAATGCCAGGTGCTTCGAACCTCTTTGGCCACAAGGGGGTGTGTAAAGCAGTAGTTGACCAGTTTGCTGCTGGCAAGAAAGTAGCTGCCATCTGTGCCTCACCAGCTGTGGTGCTAGCCCCATTAGGAATCCTGGAGGGCAAGAAAGCCACCTGTTATCCTGGCTTTGAGCAGGCATTGGAAGATGCTAAATATACAGGCGACCTCGTAACGGTTGACGGAAACGTCACTACGGGTGAGGGACCTGCTGCTGCCTTCCCCTTTGCCTATGAACTGCTGGCTCAACTGGTTGACCAGAAAACAGCCGACCAGATAGCCGAGGGAATGCGCTTCAAACACCTGATGGCTTAAAAGTGAAGAGTGAAGAGTGAAAAGTGAAGAATTTGTTATCATAGTAGCAGGAGGAAAAGGCCTGCGCATGGGAAGCGACATTCCCAAGCAGTTCCTGCCCATAGGAGGAAAACCTGTGCTGATGCGAACCATCGAACGCTTCAGGGAGTACTCCCCCACTCTACAGATTATCCTGGTGCTGCCCAAAGCCCAGCAAGACTATTGGCAGCAATTGTGCAAGGAATACGATTTCAGGGTTGAGTATCAGTTGACAGATGGTGGCGAGACACGCTTCCATTCCGTACAGCACGGACTGGCACTCATCCCCGACGATGCTGAAGGGGTGGTTGGAGTACACGACGGAGTGCGTCCCTTCCCCTCTATAGACGTCATCCGTAACTGCTACGAAACCGCACGCACAGCAAAGGCGGTGATTCCTGTCATTCCCGTTGTCGAAACGGTGCGCCACCTAAAAGGCGAGACCTCCGAGACAGTACCCCGTGGCGACTATCGTCTGGTACAAACTCCCCAGACGTTTGATATACAGTTGCTTAAGAGTGCAAACCGTCAGCCCTACAACGACGGTTTTACAGACGATGCCTCTGTGGTAGAAGCTTTTGGATTCGACATTACCTTGGTAGAAGGCAATCGTGAGAATATCAAGATAACGACACCTTACGACATGAAAATAGCCGAAGTGCTGATAGGATGAACGACATCTTGCAACAAGACATACAATACTTGCCAGGTGTTGGGCCGTCGCGCAAGAAGATGCTCAGTGAGGAACTGGGCATTGTAACGTATGGCGACTTGTTGCAGTATTATCCCTATAAGCATGTGGACCGCAGCCGGCTCTATTCCATCCGCGAACTGAATGGCGACATGCCCTTTGTACAGGTAAAAGGACACATCCTCAGTTTCGAGACTTTCAAGATGAGTGCCCGAAAAGAACGGGTAGTAGCCCACTTTACGGACGGTTCCGGAAAGGTGATGGACCTCACGTGGTTCAACGGAGGGAAATATGCCAAACAAAGCTATACCATCGGCAAGGAATATATTGTCTTCGGACGACCCAATGTCTATAACGGACGCATCAACGTGACCCATCCGGACATTGATGCTGCCGACAAGTTGGAACTATCGGCAATGGGGATGCAGCCTTATTACAATACTTCGGAGAAAATGAAGAAAACGGGACTGAACTCCCGCTCTATAGAAAGGTTGACCAGAACACTCCTTGACGTACTGAAGGAACCGCTTCCAGAAACCTTGCCCGATTTCATCACAGAGAAACTGCATCTGATGAGTCGTGATGAGGCACTACGAAAGATACACTACCCACAGAATGCCAAGGAGCTGGAGCGGGCCCGTGTCCGTCTGAAATTCGAGGAACTTTTCTACGTTCAACTGAACATATTAAGGTATGCCAGCGACCAGCGACGCAAATATCGAGGCTACATCTTCACGAAGGTAGGTGACAACTTCAACAATTTTTATAAAGAAAACCTGCCTTTCCCCCTTACAGAAGCCCAGAAGCGGGTTATCCGGGAGATTCGCAAGGACATGGGTAGCGGAAGACAGATGAACCGATTGCTGCAAGGTGATGTAGGTTCAGGGAAAACCCTCGTGGCTCTCATGTCCATGCTCATCGCATTGGACAACGGCTACCAAGCCTGCATCATGGCTCCTACGGAAATCCTGGCAGAACAACATTTGCAGACCATCATGGCTTTCCTGAAAGGCTTGAATATCCGCGTAGCCCTGCTGACAGGCATTGTGAAAGGCAAGAAGCGACAGGAAATTCTTGACGGACTACAAGACGGCACCGTACAAATACTGGTTGGTACCCATGCTGTCATTGAAGATACCGTACAGTTTGCCCGTTTAGGAATGGTGGTGGTTGATGAACAACACCGTTTCGGAGTTGCTCAGCGTGCCAAGCTATGGAGCAAAAGCCAGAATCCGCCACATGTGCTGGTAATGACGGCTACCCCCATTCCCCGCACATTGGCAATGACGCTCTATGGCGATTTGGATGTGAGTGTTATCGACGAACTGCCTCCTGGACGCAAGCCTGTTGTAACCCAACACGTCTTCGACCGTTCTTTGCCTTCGTTATACGACAGTATCCGCAACCAGATTCGGCAAGGGCGTCAGGTATATATCGTATTCCCACTGATCGAAGAAAGCGAGAAGATAGACCTGAAAAATCTTGAAGAGGGTTACGAAGTACTGAAGCAGGTATTCCCTGAATTCAGCCTCAGCAAAGTTCACGGCAAGATGAAACCTGCCGACAAGGAAGCAGAAATGCAGAAGTTCGTTAGTGGCGAGACACAAATACTCGTTGCGACAACGGTTATCGAGGTGGGCGTAAACGTACCCAATGCTTCCGTTATGGTGATTCTCGAAGCACAGCGTTTCGGACTCTCCCAACTCCATCAGCTGAGGGGACGTGTAGGACGAGGCGCCGACCAGTCGTATTGTATTCTCGTGACAGGATACAAACTGGCAGAAGACACCAAAAAGCGTATTGATATCATGTGCGAGACCAATGATGGTTTCCGCATCGCAGAAGCCGACTTGAAACTGCGCGGACCTGGTGATTTGGAGGGAACGCAACAAAGTGGCATGGCTTTCGATTTGAAAATTGCTGATATTGCACGCGACGGACAGTTGGTTCAGATGGCACGCGACGAGGCACAACTGATAATCGACGACGACCCTACATGTGAGAATCCCAGATACTACACATTATGGAAAACATTACGTGAATTACGTAAAACCAACATCAATTGGGGCGTCATTTCATAAGGAAAAAGTGTTAAAACACACATAAAGAGTGTTAACTGTATACTTTTTCAGAAAATATTTATTACCTTTGCAGCGTTTTATTTCCGTAATCGGACCTATTATTAACGACCAAAGTATTATATGACTAAAAAAATTAAGACGATTGCTCTAGTGGCTCTTTCAACAATCTGCTCTCTCCCGGCAATGGGACAGGACTTATTGGCTAACCAGGCACCCGTCGACAGAAAGATGAAAGTCGTTGATAGCGTAGCCTTACAGCGACTGATAGATTTCGAGAATTTAGAGAATCCCTCAGCAGACCTTTACGAAGATTGGGACAATATGCACGCTCACAGTCATGTGACAGAATTGCCCGACTCTTTCCGCATATCCCTTAAGAATTTCTGTATGCCAACCACCAACCGGGTGTTGACATCTAATTTCGGTGCCCGTTGGGGACGCCAGCATAAGGGATTGGACATCAAGGTTTACATTGGCGATACGATTCGTGCAGCCTTTGACGGCAAAGTCCGCGTAGTCCGCTACGAAGGACGTGGATATGGAAAATATGTCGTTATCCGCCACGACAATGGCTTGGAGACATACTATGCTCACATGTCCAAGCAATTGGTAGTAGAAGATCAAGAGGTTCGCGCTGGCGATCCTATTGGACTGGGAGGCAACACTGGACGCAGCACGGGTTCGCACCTTCACTTTGAGACCCGCCTATGCGGGGTAGCACTTAATCCTGCCATCTTGTTCGACTTCCGCAATCAGGACGTTGTTGACGACTCGTATATGTTCCGCAAATCCACCTATCAGCGTGAGTCTGCCCTTGCCAACCGCCTGCGTGGTGTCAACGGTGTCAGCTATGGAGCCGACGACAATGATGATGTTGAGTTGGCAATAGCCGCCCCTGAAGCCTCCTACAAGCAGGAGAACCGCTTCCACAAAGTAAAGCGTGGCGAGACACTTTACTCTATCGCCCGTAAGCGTGGAACTACTGTGGATGCCATCATGAAGATGAACCACTTGAAAAAGAGTTCCAAATTGAAACCAGGACAAATCCTGAAGTTCAACTAAACAATAACGATATAAGAAAACGGAGCTGCACGATGCAACTCCGTTTTTTGTATTATGAAAACACATTGGCTATCGTTTTACCACATAGCCGTTCCGCGTCTTCTGAAACGACTTCATACGAATGGAATGTGTCTGATGGTCGAAGAAACGAGAGGGATCGTAAGCCTTGCCATTAATACGTGTCTCAAAGTGCAGATGCTCCGTCGTAGCACGACCTGTACGACCTGTCAGGGCAATGACATCACCAGCCTTTACTCTATCACCTACCTTCACCAAGTTCTTGGAGTTGTGGCTATAATAGGTCTCTAAGCCATTGCCATGCAATATACGTATCAGATTGCCATAGCCTGAATACTTGGCAGAAAAGACCACTTCACCGTCAAATGCCGCATGAATCTCATCGTCAGGCTTGGTCTTCAAGTCCACTCCAGAGTGGCCTCGGCCTCCACGACGTCCATAAGGGCTAATGACCTTTGCACCAGGCAAGGGATAACACCACCATTGGTCTGATGATGCCGACTCCTCCAGACTCGGACCTTTCAGCACGCTGACATTCACCTTCCAAGAAGATGTCTTTTCATACAACAAAGTCTGTTTGCGCAAGCGATGGTTTTCCAAACTGAAGATAATCTCAGGATTGATACGACTACCATTCACCATCACGGCAAAATCACAATAAGTACGTCCTTTGTTGGTACCCACAATAGCAATGGTCTGACCCGCCTTCACACGATCACCCGACTTAACCAGATTCTCGGCATTGTTGCCATAGACTGTTTCCAGTCCGTTCGCATGACGAATCACAATCACATTACCAAAGGGAGGATTATTTCTCGACAGGCGAACCGTACCAGAGAACATAGCCTTCACGGCATCCCCCTTCTTTGTCTCTATCTCCACATTATAGTCCTTCCCCATGACAGCCTTACCTACGGGCAAGGGAAAAGAATAGTCCTTGTCACGCATAGCACCGAAGTCCACTGTAAAGGCTTCGTATTGTTCGAAGAGCGTAGGGTCTTCAATGCTAATCTGCTGTTGTTCCAACGCTGTAAACTTTGTCTGGGCACAAGACGACAGAGCCAGTGCCAATGTAACAAAAAGAGAAATATGGCGAAACTTCATCATAAAATGCTATTTTAATAAGATTCCTGTAAAAATACGCCCTGACTGGATACCTAACCTGCGGGCTGAGAAATAATGGTCGTACTGCTGATAGGTGCAAATACCAGTCATCTGGATATGGTCTGCATGGACGCCTGCCTCCATCAGTTGCAGGCGATTGCACATAGGCAAATCAATGTGCCACTTGGCATCACGGCGACTGATGGGCACCATATCAAAGCCTGCTGAGACGAACTGGTCATAGACCTCATCGCCTACCTCAAAGCTGTCGAGAGAGATTCCTGGACCGACAACTGTCTGCAAGTCAGCAGGCTGTGTGCCGTAAGCATCGTGCATAGCCTCAACAGCTTTTTTCACGATACGCAGGACGGTTCCCCTCCACCCAGCATGAACGGTACCAACTGCACGATGTACAGGGTCGTAAAGCAGTACAGGAATGCAATCGGCAGTAGAGACACCAATACACAACTGCGATACATTTGTCATCACAGCATCCACCCCTTCCAATGTTTCCTGTTGAGGTCCATCAATGTGTCGTACCACACAGCCGTGAACTTGATGAGGCATCACTAGATGGCTACAGTCAATATCCAGCAAACGGCAAAGCGCAACCTTGTTGGCGGCAACATGCACGACATCGTCGCCACAGTAGCTATTGATGTTAAATGCAGCATAGTTCCCTGTGCTGCATCCTCCCTGACGTGTCGTACTGAAAGCCGTCACGCCTGCACCCATATTATAATATGTGAGATGTGGACTAATCATCCTCTGTGTATTCAAAGTCCTCGTAGTCCTCGATATCCTCTATCTCATCATCAGCGATGTATTCAATATCTTCGTCCTCACCCTCTTCAGCCAATTCCTCAGCAAAACGAGTCATGTCCTTGTCACGGTGAACAAGCGTGTCTTCAGCCATTACAGCTGCCAACTTATTACTCTCTGCATTCAGCTCGCGCCACAGCACATCTTTCAGTTCGTCCAATCCTTTGTTGGCAACAGCTGATATAAACACGCAAGGTAAATCGTCAGGTAATGTCTCCCGCAACATCTCTATCAACTCATCGTCCAGCAAGTCGCACTTCGTAATCGCCAGCACACGGTGCTTGTCGAGCATATCAGAATTAAACTGGCGCAACTCATTCAGCAGGATATCGTATTCTCTTTTGATATCATCCGTATCACCAGGTACCATGAAGAGCAGCAACGAATTGCGCTCAATATGACGCAGGAAACGGAGTCCCAAGCCCTTTCCCTCAGAGGCTCCTTCGATAATACCTGGAATGTCTGCCATCACAAACGACTTATTGTCACGATAGCCCACAATGCCCAGCGAAGGCTCCATCGTAGTAAAGGGATAGTTGGCAATCTTAGGGCGGGCATTCGAGAGCGATGATAACAGCGTTGACTTACCCGCATTGGGGAAACCTACCAGACCGACATCAGCCAATAGTTTCAGTTCCAGGATAATCGTCATCTCCTGCATCGGCTCACCAGGCTGTGCGTAGCGGGGAGCCTGATTGGTTGCGGAGCGGAACTGGAAATTACCCAATCCGCCACGACCACCCTTCAGCAACACAATCTCCTGTCCGTCGTAAGTCACGTCGCACACATACTTACCCGTTTCAGCATCGTAAACTACAGTACCGCAAGGCACGTCAATATACACATCCTTACCATCAGTACCATGACACTTGTCCTTACCACCATTGCCTCCATGCTCCGCAAAGATATGACGTTCATATTTCAGATGCAAAAGCGTCCAATAGTTATGGTTACCACGCAGGATAATGCTACCACCCTTCCCGCCATCACCACCGTCGGGACCACCGTTAGGGTTGTACTTCACATGACGAAGATGCATAGACCCTCGTCCGCCCTTACCAGAACGACAGTATATCTTGACGTAATCTACGAAGTTACTTTCCATTTACAAATTGTCGATTACCTTCTTGATGTCAGCAAAAATGCGTTCCAGCGTACCATGTCCATTGATATGGTAGTGCAGTCCTTCCTTCTTATACCACTCAATGAGAGGCTGCGTCTGTGAGTGATAGACAACTAGACGCTTCTTGATAGTCTCTTCGTTGTCATCAGCACGTCCGCTTTCCTTTCCACGTTTGATGAGTCTGTCCATCAACTCGTCCTCAGGCACGTCCAACTCTATCATAGCAGCCACCTTGTCACCACGCTCACTAAGCATTTTCTTCAATGCATCAGCCTGTGGAATGGTGCGGGGGAAGCCGTCAAAGATAACCCCCTTGTGTCCACGTCCGTACTCGTCATAGACCTTAGCAAGAATGCTAATCATCAAGTCGTCGGGAATCAAGTTTCCTTTATCGATGAAACTTTGGGCAGTCTTGCCCAGTTCTGTACCCTTTTTGATTTCATTACGCAGCACATCACCTGTGGAGATATGTCCCAGACCATAGTACTCAATCATCAAGTCACTCTGTGTACCCTTGCCTGAACCAGGGGCACCAAAAATTACAATGTTCTTCATCCTGATCTTTTCTTTTATAATGTCTTGTTTGATTTGTGTTTCCTTACCTTTATACCACAAGTCTGTCATGAGGTCGCTTTTACGCTCCTCAATATCACTGGGCAAGTGAGGCAGTTTGATTTGTCGCATAGTTTTTCTTCGTTCGTTATTTCGAAACTTCGATTATCCGAAGCCCCTATACTTTATTCTTCTACCAACGTATAGATCTCTTTCAGCCAACGTCCCTGCTGGTCGTAGTCCAGCCCGTAACCCAAGATGAAATCATTGGGAATAGAGAAGGCAGCATACTCAATGTCAAGCGGTTCTTCCAGCTTGTCGGGTTTCACGAATAATGTACATATATGGACAGAAGCGGGATTGCGTGTACCCAACGACTCTACCATTTGCTTCATGGTACGACCCGTGTCAACGATATCTTCCACAATGACAACATCACGACCTGCCAGATCCTCGTTAATACCCAAGACCTCGTGAACCTTACCTGTTGAGGTAATGCCTTGATACGAGGCCAGTTTCACAAACGAAATTTCACAGGGAGTCGTCATCTCGCGCATCAAGTCAGCAGCAAAGATGAACGAGCCGTTCAGGACACCCAACAGCAAGGGGTTTTTACCTTCCAAATCGTGGCTGATTTTTTGCGCCAGTTCTTTCACACGCTGTTTAATCTCACTCTCAGTAATAGACGTTTCAAACGTCTTATCCTTGATTTTTACTATACTCATGAGTGCTAAAAATTAAATTTGGTACAAAATTACTAAATTTTCGGCAAAGAATAGATACGAATTAGCATATTTTTCGTATTTTTGCACACATCATGAAGATATTTACAAATAATCAGATACACGAATTAGATAAATACACCATCGAACATGAGCCCATTTCGAGCCTTGATTTGATGGAACGAGCAGCCAAAGTGCTGACTCATGCCATCATGGGAGTATGGTCTTCGGGCACCCCTGTTGTGGTATTTGCCGGACCTGGAAATAACGGAGGTGACGCATTAGCCGTAGCCCGTATGTTAGCCGAACAGGGCTATCAGGTTTCTGCGTATCTTTTTAATATCAGCGGGCATCTTTCGCCCGACTGTGCTACCAACAAGAAGCGGCTGAAGGAATGCAAGCGTATAAAGGAGTTTATTGAGGTGACTCAGGAATTTGATCCGCCGGTGCTGGAAAAGGAGATGCTTGTTATTGACGGCCTTTTTGGTTCCGGTGTTAACAAGCCCCTTGCCGGAGGTTTTGCCTCGTTGGTGAAATACATCAACGCATCACCCTCTCAGATTGCCAGTATTGACGTCCCGTCAGGTCTCATGACAGAAGACAATACCTATAATGTACGGGCAAACATTATTCGTGCCACCAGAACCTTCACCCTGCAACAACCCAAGTTGTCTTTTCTCTTTGCAGAGAATCAGTATTTCGTCGGACAGCTGCATGTTCTTGACATCCGACTGAGTCAGGAAGGCATTAACAAGACAGAGTCGCAATATACGATTACTGAAGAAGAGGACATTCGCTCACGTCTCCTAGAACGTAATCCTTTTGTGCATAAGGGTCAAATGGGCAATGCACTCCTAATTGCCGGTAGTTACTGTATGGCCGGTGCAGCCGTCCTGGCCTCTAAAGCCTGTCTGCGTGCCGGAGCCGGCAAGGTTACCGTCAATTCCCCTAAACGCAACATTCCTATCCTACAGGCTGCGGTGCCTGAAGCTATCGTACAAATGGGATCAGAGGAGACTATCTTTGCAGAAGCCGTTGACACGGAAGACTTCCAGGCATTAGGCATTGGACCTGGACTTGGACAAAGCGAGCAAACGGCCATTGCCCTCATTTCCCAGTTGAGGAGATCCCTGTGTCCTATTGTCATAGATGCTGATGCACTCAACATCCTGGGCAACCATCGTGCCTGGATGCAGCAACTACCCAAGGGAGTCATCCTGACCCCACACCCCAAGGAGCTTGACCGTATGGAAGGACATTCTGCCGACAGCTATGAGCGGCTAACCAAAGCACGCAACCTGGCAGAGCGCATACAGGGGTATGTCATTGTGAAAGGACATTATACGGCCATCTGCATGCCTGACGGACATATTCTCTTCAACCCAACGGGAAATGCAGGTATGGCAACTGCAGGAAGTGGTGATGTGCTTACCGGTATCATTACAGGACTCTTGTCCCGTGGCTACAAGTCCCAGGATGCCTGTATTGTCGGAGTATATCTGCACGGCTTGGCAGGTGATTTAGCTGCTAACGATTTGGGAGAAGAGAGCCTTACAGCAGGTGATATCATCCAGTATCTTCCTAAGGCTTTCAAGCAATTAAGCGACTAACAGCATTCCATAAAGAAACAAAAAAACAGGCCCCTATCGCAGGAGCCTGTTATTTTTTGACCGAAGTTGGATTATCCCAGCTTACCGTCTGAACCCAGCACATTCACAATCTTGTGGATGTACATCTTCTTCATGTTCTCACGAGCGGGCTTCAGATACTGGCGAGGATCGAAGTCTCCAGGATGCTCAGCGAGGTGCTTGCGGATAGCAGCAGTCATAGCCAGACGAGAGTCGGAGTCGATGTTGATCTTGCAGACAGCGCTCTTCGAAGCCTCACGCAGCTGCTCCTCGGGGATACCGATAGCGGCCTCGAGGTGACCACCGAACTGGTTGATGGTGTTGACCTCGTCCATAGGAACTGAAGAAGAGCCGTGGAGCACGATGGGGAATCCGGGGAGCTTCTTCTCAATCTCGTGCAGGATGTCGAATGCCAAGGGAGGTGGAACGAGCACGCCGTTCACCAGTGTGCACTGCTCTGGAGTGAACTTGTGGGCACCGTGAGAAGTACCGATAGAGATAGCCAGAGAGTCGCAACCTGTACGGGTAGAGAAGTCGATAACCTCCTCGGGCTTGGTGTAGTGAGACTCTGCAGAAGAAACCTCATCCTCAACACCAGCGAGCACGCCGAGCTCAGCCTCAACAGTTACGTCGAACTGATGAGCATAGTCAACAACCTTCTTAGCGAGAGCGATGTTCTCCTCGTAAGGAAGGTGAGAACCGTCGATCATCACAGAAGAGAAGCCCATGTCGATACAATCCTTACAGAGCTCGAAGCTGTCACCATGGTCGAGGTG
>LXOW01278644.1_pt1 | contig 20356 bp, 19 predicted proteins | sample 1368591 | NCBI WGS metagenome assembly LXOW01 (sample SAMN04884650, study PRJNA319009) | bovine gut metagenome | isolation source: Cow rumen | host: Bos taurus | place: Italy: Legnaro (PD) | collected 2014-07-09
GTTTATGGAAGCCATAATAGCTGTCGCCATCAACCTGGCTGAAGGTGGCACCGCCAATGAGACCTGCGTTGAAAAGCTGGGAATAGGCCGACCCCGTACCGACAAGAAATAGGGCGCAAAGGACGACAATAAACAGGCTCTTTCTCATAGCTAATTAACTTATTATTCCATCAAAGCACGATAGTTCTGATAACGATCCATAATATCGGCCACAAAACGATAGGTCTCGCCTCCACGAAGATAGCCGCTCTTGCAGCAAGTGTCGTTGAGGTATTTCGACTTGTTCAGGATAAAGTAATCCACATTGTCGTCCCACACATCGGGCGACTTGCCATACTTCCTGGCCAGGCGTTGTGCATCAAGGACGTGCCCCATGCCTGCATTATAAGAAGCCAATACGAACTTCACCCTTTCCGTGCTGTCGGCGACACTATTCCGCATTGACTTGTCGAGATAGGTTATGAGTTTCCCTCCCGCCTCCAGCTGCTCCTCAGGACTGGAGTCATAATCGATACCATAGCGTTGCATCACCGAAGGCATCAACTGCATCAGTCCAAAGGCTCCCTTATCACTTTCCAGGTCTGCCTTGAAACGCGACTCCTGATAGATTAGGGCGGCAAGCAAACGCCAGTCCCAGCCGATTTTCTTTGCCGTCACCTTGATGGCGTTGTCGTACGACGACAGGCGGCTGTTGGACGAATCGCGCCTCTTTGTGATATACTGCCCATTCTTGATATAGCGGGTCATTATTTGGCGCAACTCTTTCTGCTCGGCACAAGCTATCCAGTCGTTGATGGCTGTCAGCAACGATGAATCACTGTCCTGGCGGATGGCCCATCCAATGGGATGCTCGATGCTCACGGCAAGCTCGGCATCCAAACCGCTTAGCTCGCAGGTAGCTATCTTCGCGATGTATTCATCCACAATGGTGTAGTCAATCTGGCCGTCGTAAACGGCGCGTATCAAGCCTATACTGTTCAAGGTGTCACACTCCTTCACGTAAACCGTGTCACCAATCACCTCTGACAAATAGTCAAGCATCTTAGCAGCATGGCTCCTTTTGGTCACGTAAATGGTTCTTCCCGCCAAGTCGTAAGGGGAGCGGAGCAACTGATTTTCGACTTCGTTCTCAGTCGACATGGAGCCCCATCCTTTAGGCATACGCTGGACAAGTACGCTCTTTTGAAGGAAAATAGGATTGGTCAGGTAATACTTTCGTTTCAATTCCTTTGTCAATCCAATACCCGTGGCCACCACATCTACCCGACAGGAATCCAACATGCAGTAGCAGGAATCCATATTGTCGTTCACTATCATTTCAAGTTTCAGATTGTTGGCATCACAGAATCCCTTGAGCAGTTCGTACTGAAACCCAGCGGGATGGGCATTATACATATTGTAGTTGATGTCGCTACAATTAGTCACTGCCACCAGCACACCTCGTTCGCGCAAATGGTCCATAACGCTCAAAGTGTCGTCGGGGAGTCGTGCCTCCAAAACAGCCAGCGTATCTGACTTTAGAGCAGTTGTCAACTCCGTTTTATCAGTCCCATAATTCAGGTTATCGCAGGCGGAAAACAAAAAGAACGACAATACCCATCCTATGTATTTGAAACCTCTGATATGCATCATTCCTTTTCATTTGGGGCGGTAAAAGTAGTAAAAAATACAATTTGTTTGAAAATCCCGATTAGATTTAGGGGATTTTCGTACTTTTGTACGCTTATTACGACCCTAATCATGGCAAAAAAGATACAAGATCCGGACTTGTGGTACTCGCTACTCTTGCCTTACGTCAATTGGCATACGCGACGTGCATATCGCCGTTTTGAAGTGCACGGCAAAGAGAACCTTCCAAAGGAAGGCGGCTTGATTTTCGGCGTCAACCACAGCAACACGCTGATGGATGCCTTGGTATTGCTTTCAGCCGACAACATCAAAAAAGTGTTTATTGCAAGAGGCGACATCTTCAAAAAACCCTTCGTGGCCAAGCTACTCACTTTCATGCGCATCCTGCCTATCTTCCGCATGCGCAATGGTGTGGCGGCGGTACGCCAAAACGACGACTCGTTGAATAAGGCCGTTGATGTCATCCACGACAGCGTCGACCTTTACCTTTTCCCTGAAGGCACCCACCGCACCAAGCACTCGCTCATGCGAATGGGCAAAGGGCTCTTCCACATCGCCTTGAATGCCAATAAGCAATTCGGCGACAAAAAAAACGTCTACATCATCCCCACTGCCATCGAATACGGCGACTACTTCCGCTTCCGCAGCACGGCGATGATTAACTTTGGCGAGCCCATCAATGTGACCGAGTTCCTCAAAAACACCAGCGAGGAAAACGAAGCTGTCGAAATCAACCAGCTTAAAGACAAGCTAACTACCGAGATCTCGAAGCTCTTCACTTTTATTCCTGATGACGAAGACTACGATGCCATATGGGAAATCGTGAAAATGAAGAACGAGAAACGCGCCGGAGGCCTCTACAAGAAAATGCTTCGCAACCGCGACACAGTAAGCAAGATACTGAAATATAAGGAAGAACACCCAGAAGAAGCCCAAAGCCTTTTCAAACGCGTCCTCGATTTTTCCGAAAAACGGAGGGAACAGAAGATTTCAGTCATGTCGGTGTCAAAAAAATATCCGCTTGTCAATTTCATTTGGAAGCTGCTGGTACTGCTCATCGGTCTTCCCTATTATTTGACCTCCGCCGTAGTCAATTTCCCGATTTGGCTCACCACTCTAATTATCAGAAGTAAACTGAAAGACCCCGCATTCGGCAACACCGTAAGTTTTGGCGTGAAGTTTGTCCTGTTCCCACTAATTTTAATAGCCGGCACCATCCTTGCTTTCTGTCATCTACCTTGGACGTGGGCTTTGCTGACCACCGTTCTGCTCTATTTCTCCTACTCCATCTTTGTCGACTACAACGAGTTACTGCGCCGCTGGATTTCGGACGTGCGCTGGACTTTCAAAACACAATTGCGAAAACAATACAAATCCTTGAACCTTAATAAGCTATTCTAATGGCAAACCGTTGGATTATCCCTGACATACACGGCTGCGCGAAAACAGTCCAAACTTTACTTGAAAACATCTTGCTGGTCACTAAAGACGATGAGATATACTTCTTGGGCGATTACATCGACCGCGGACCGGACGGCAAAGGTGTCATCGACTATCTGATGCACCTGCAACAAGAGAAATACAAAGTACACTTCATCAAAGGCAACCATGAAGACCTTTGCGTCACCGCATACGAAGCCGACCAGAAGAAAAAGTTCTTTGGTGGCAAGCATCCAGAACAGAAAGAATGGGAGGCCGTTGGTGCCAAGGAGACCTTGGAGAGCTTCGGTGTAAAGCATCCCCGCGAGATTCCAAAGTCCTACATCGACTGGATGAATGCCTGCCAGCCCTATATCGAACTGGAAGATTACATCCTCGTTCATGCCGGCATGAACTTCAAAGCCGGGAAACCTTTCGAGGACACCCACAGCATGATGTGGACCCGCTCATTCAAGGTTGACTTCGCCAAGTCTCACGGCAAGAAAATCATCCACGGCCACATCCCTGTCGACTACAACTTTATAGGCTTGGTAATCGAAAGCAACGAGAATTATGACTTTATTGCTTTGGACAACGGCGTCTACGTCACCGACAAACCCGGTATGGGCAATCTGATGGCCTACAATCCCGACACCAAGCAACTATTGGCACAGTCGAACATGGATATGTAACATGAAAGCCCTCTCAGACAGAATCCTCTACGAAGACAACCACCTCATCGTGGTCAACAAGCTTCCTTCGGAAATCGTGCAGGGTGACAAAACGGGTGACGTTTGCCTACTCGATGACGTGAGGCAGTACATCAAAGAGAAGTACAATAAGCCAGGTAATGTATTCGCCGGATTGGTTCATCGAATTGACCGTCCTGTAAGTGGAGCCGTTGTGTTCGCCAAAACAAGTAAGGCACTTTCCCGTATGACGTTAAAGGTAAAAGACCGAGATTTCCGTAAAACTTATCTGGCTCTCGTGAAAAACCACCCTCCCAAGCAGGCCGACGTGCTTGAAGATTATCTCGTCAAGAACGAGAAGATGAACAAGTCGTTTGTCGTGAAGGAAGGAACAAAGGATGCCAAGTTGGCCCGCTTAAGCTACCGCGTTATTGGAAAGTCAGACACATTCTATTTGCTTGAAGTCGAGCTGTTCACGGGTCGGCACCATCAAATCCGCTGCCAGCTGGCCCATATCGGTTGCCCCATCCGTGGTGACTTGAAATACGGCTACCCTCGCAGCAACCCCGATGCTTCCATCAGCCTGCATGCCTATCATGTTGCCTTTGAGCATCCTGTGCTGAAAACACAAATCGAGGTGACAGCCCCGCTGCCAAACGTGTCACCCTGGAATGCATTCAAAATAGATTGAGGATTCCCCTGAAAATAATAAAATAAGCGCCGCAAAGCATCAGCAGGATGCCGGCAATCTTGTTCATCAACACCGTGCGTTTGGCATCGAGGAACTTCTTCAACTTGGCTGCGCCCCAGGCTTTCAGTAACTCCAAGAAAAGCGTCGTGCCGAGAATAATGGCAAAAAACACAATGGTGCTTACCTTGTTTCCACCCATGTTGCCTGCCACTATCGCGACTGCAGAGAACCAGAAAATCCAGACAAAGGGATTCAAAATATTCAGCACGAAGCCCTTGGCAAGAAAAACAAACCAAGCCGGTTTGTCCTCCTGCTTCTTCAGCATCTCGTTGGTGCGCTGTTCAATATAGGCTTCTCGCTCCTCCCGATCATTGACTTTCTTCCGGTAGGTGAATAATCCAAACAGTAACAGAACGATACCTGCACCAATACAAGCCATTGCCGCCTCTTTGGACGACTTCATTACCACCTGAACTGAAGCCATGATGCAAATGGAAATCACCATAGCATCGTTGAGAATGACCCCTGTAGCAAACCAAGCCGCTGAACGGAAACCACGATGCAGACTGGTCTGCACCAAGGTGATGAACGCCGGACCCATATTGACGACAAGAGAAAGGAAAAAGCCAATCAGAATCGCCCAGAACAAAAAGCTGAACGACCCGATTCGGCTAAACTCGGGCATTTTGTCGAATATATTAGGGGTGTACTCCATAACCGATTACAGTTGAAGACCTTTTACGTATTCCTCCCACATCTCAAGCCGCTTGCCTTTCATCACACGAGGGAATTTGGTAGCGCCGCCCCATTTGCCTATCTTCTGCTCCATGAACTCATAAAAGTACTTGGTGGGCAACACATCGACAAACAACTCTTTGATAGCCTGGGTACGTTCCACGGCATAGTCGTCGTTGAGTCGGCACAGGTTTTCGTCAATCTTCTTGATGGCCAAATCCTTGTCGATAGGCTCGTCACAACCCAGATACCAATGGTGGGCATACATCGTGTCGTGACGGATTCCCGCAACGGTAAACTCAGTGATGTTGACCCCTAATTCCTCAGCCATCATGTCGACGGCACGGGTCATATTGTCCTGTGAAAGATGCTCGCCTGTGATGCTCAAAAACTGTTTGGTACGTCCCGTGATGATGATTTCGCAGTTTTTCTTATTGAGGAAGCGAATGGTGTCGCCAATGAGGTAGCGCCACGTACCCGCACAGGTTGAGAGCAGGATGGCATAATCCACCCCCTCCTCCACTTCCGACAGCATCAGCGTCTTGGGTTGGGCCACAATCGCGCCGTCTTCATCAAAGTTCTCCTCGTTGAAAGGCACAAACTCAAAATAAATGCCGTTGTCGACCAAGAGTTGCATGACACGTTTCTTCAAATCAACCTGGTAGGCGATATAACCCTCAGAGGCCAAGTAGCTCTCCACGTAAAGCACCTCCTTGCCAAAGATACGCTCGAAGCTCTTCTCGTAAGGGGCAAAGGCCACGCCGCTGTGGACGTATACCATCAGGTTAGGCCAAATATCGTGTATGGTCTTCAGATGATATTCCTTGATGATACGTTCCAACAGGATTTGCACCCAAGCCGGCACACCCACAATAACACCAATATCCCATTTTGGGGCCTCTTTCACCATCAGGTCCATCTTCTCAGCCCAGTCCTTCACCTTCGAGATTTTCTGTCCGGGTTTGTAGAAAGCCTCAAACCAACTCGGGATCTTTCCTGCCGAGATGCCTGACAAATCGCCGGCATAGTAGCCAAACTCCTTATTATATTGTAAATCTGTGCTTCCGCCGATCATCAAGACACCCTTGTTATAAAACCCTACGGGGAAGTCGTAACGGGTAGCCGACACCAACTGGCGAATGCCTGCACGGGTAATCTTGTTGTTTATAGCCTTAGTGATGGGGATATACTTGCTGGCTGCCTCAGAGGTGCCTGAACTGAGAGCGAAATACTTAATCTTGCCCGGCCAGGCAATATTGCGCTTGCCCTTAAGGTTGAGATACCACCATTCATCGTGCATTTTGTTGTAGTCGAACACGGGGACACGCTTGCGGAACTCTTCCATAATATTCCGCGAGAGCAGAATCTCATCGAAATGATAGAACTTTCCAAACTCGGTGAACTGCGCCTTAACCAACAACTTACGCAACTCACGACGCTGAGCTCGGATGGGGTTGGTGGTGTTTTGTCGTATCTCCACCGGTATATTCTTGATTTCAGCAGCGGCTTTCACTATCGCGCCGAGAACAGGTATTGCCATAGCTTATTTGTCTTGTTTTGGGCTGCAAAGGTAAACAAATTCGACGAATTACCGATTCAACCCATAATATTCACTATTTTTGCAGAAAAATTCAGAACGTCCAATCATGGAAGACCACTACCAACTCATCACGAAAACCGCCGCTGGACTGGAAGACGTCCTTGTCGACGAAATCAAGGCTTTAGGAGCCAAGAACGTGCGCCCCATGCATCGCGCCGTCATCTGCGAAGGTAACAAAGAACTGATGTACCGCATCAACTATGAGGTGCGTACCGCCCTGAAGGTATTGAAGCCCTACAAGAGCTTTTTCGCCAAAAACGCCGACGATTTATATAAAAAGGTGCAGGAAATCAACTGGTGGGAACTGATTCGCACCGACCAAACCTTCTGCATCGACGCCGTCACCAGCGGACGCTACTTCACCCATTCGCAGTATGCCAGCCTGAAGATGAAAGACGCCATCGTCGACCAATTTCGCGACGTGTACGGACTGCGTCCCAATGTCAACACGCTGAATCCCGACCTACGCATCAACCTCCACATCCGCGAGGATAAGGCAACCATCCTTTTCGACAGCTCAGGCGAAAGTCTGCACCACAGAGGCTACCGCAAGCAAGTCGACAAAGCCCCGATGAACGAGGTGTTGGCCGCAGGCCTCATCCAACTCACGGGTTGGAAGGCCGACTGCAACTTCCTTGACTGCATGTGCGGATCGGGCACCATCCCCATCGAGGCGGCGATGTATGCCATGAAGATACCGGCAGGCTACTACCGCAAGGAGTTTGGTTTCATGAAATGGGACGACTTCGATGCTGAACTATGGAAGCGTGTGAAGCAGGAAGCCGATGACAAGATTTGCGACTTCGACTATGAGATTTGGGCCTCCGACCGCTCACCCAAGGCGGTCGCCATTGCTGAAGGTAACATCAACTACGCCCACCTGCAGCACGACATCCACCTGATGAAAAAGGACATGAACGACCTCACCCCACCTGAAGGCGGCGGCATCATGATTATCAACCCGCCCTACGGCGACCGCCTTGAGGAAGACGACATCGACTCATTGTATGAAGAAATCGGACGCACCTTGAAGCACAACTTCCAAGGGTTCCAATGCTGGCTGATTACCGACGACGCTGTAGCTTTGCGCCACGTGGGTTTGAAACCCACAGCAAAAATCCCCATCTGGAACGGACCTTTGGAATGCCGCTTCGTCTGTTTCAACATCTTTGAAGGCTCGCTGAAAGACATGAAAGCCCGCGAGGCAGAGAGAGAAGAATAAACCAAACTATGCAGAACTTCAATCTACATACCCACAGCGTATACAGCGACGGCAAGTCGCAGCCTCGCGAAATCGTGGAAGAGGCCGTCCGACAAGGATTCAGCACCTTGGGCTTTTCGGAGCACAGCCCCCTACCCTTCGACAACAACTTCTCCGTCAAATCGGAAAACATGCCACGCTATGAGGCAGAAATCGCCCAGCTGAAAGAGGAATACAAGGGCAAAATCGACTTGTATTGCGCTTTGGAAGCCGACTACCTCACTGGCGTTTCGGAGCCTTTCGCCATCACCAAGGAGAAGCATCATCTGGACTACCTGATTGGCGGCGTGCATCTCGTAGTGAATAAACCCGTTGACCCTAGCCCGCAATCTCCTACACCCATAAACACCGATGAAATTTGGTTCATCGACGGTCCCAAATGGGAAGTCTATGACGAGGGTCTGCAACGCCTCTTCGGTGGCGACATCCGNNCGCGACAGATATTTCCACGAGGACGAGTCCTGGTACCGCAAGTTGGCCCTCGAAACCCTCGACCTCATTCGAGAGAAAGGTTTGGTGATGGAGGTCAACACACGTGGCATCTATAAGAAACGCTACAACGGCTTCTATCCTTCCCCCTGGCTGATGAAAGAAGCCTGCAAGATGGGCATTCCCGCCATCATCTCCGCTGATGCCCACCACTACAGCGAAATTTCCTTAGAGTTTGAAGCCGCCGAAGAAGCCTTAAAACAGGCAGGCTATCGCAGCGTGGTGAACCTCAAGGACGGGGAATGGGTTCTCTGTGAATTTTAACTGTAACAACTGTAACAACGGCAATAATGAGCCTATTGCGGTGGGGTAGGGGAGGGGCTGGATGGGAAAAAAAGTAGAAAAATAGTTGATGGAGACCGAAACTCAACCGAAACTCAACCGAAACTTTACCGAAACTCAACCGAGACTCAACCGAAACTTTATCCTCGCTTGATAGATACCTCATCGGTAGTTTGTGCGTGTTACCTTAGACCTATATCGGAGCATCCTATGAGCAACAAAGGAGCTTCCAGCTTGAAGCATAGGGGGCGATTTCGTGTCCCCTACCCTCCCCCAGTCATTTAGTCATGAATCAAAATGGGCTTTTGCTACAGTTGCTACAGTTAGTTTTACAGAGAGAATTAAATGATTTTTCTCCAAAAACGGCCTTGATACGGCAATTTTTTCCTATTTTTGCCCCGATAAAACAAATCGAAAAGTCTGACCCCAAAAACATCAAATCAAATGAAGAAAAACTTTTGTATTGGAAAAATGGCTGCAATGGCCTTAATGTCAGTGATGTTGATGCTCGTTGCTGGATGCAACAAGAAAGAAGCGCCCTCCGCTCCTACGGATTTGTCTGCTGAACTCAACAACGATTGCATCCATCTGTCTTGGAAAGAAGTCCCTCATGCCGATTATTATCGCATTACAGTAGGCTTTCAAATCAGAAATAATCTCAACGTGTTACTTAACGAAACCCGTGAGATTTCATTAGGTGAGGTTTCAGGCACAGAATACGATGACTGTTTTCCATTCGAAGGAACGAATTACTATAAAATCGAGGCTGTCAATGAATATGGATCCAGCCCTTGTAGCGAGGTGTCTTGCTATTATCCAGTGAACGAGACAGTTTTCATGTATCCCAACCTTTCTACAGACAATGTATCTGTTGAAGTTGAAAGCATGAACCGCATCATAGTATCGAATCTCGATGGTGAAACACTTGCCGATTTGGAAATGGATTGCGACATCTGTACGCTCTCATTGGCCCAATTTGGCTCCGGGGTTTATATTATTCATATTTTCTCAAACCTGGGTGAGACAATCAAACGAATAGTGATAGTATAAACAAAACTCCCTCTGACCAATCAGGTAGAGGGAGTTTTTGTATATGAACACGTATAATCCATACGTACAATCTATAGTTTCAAGTAGTCAAGTACATTGTTTTCAATGCGTTTCAAAAGGTCTTCCGAATCGGGGGCCTTTTCAAACTTGTGTCCTGTGACCTTTTCGTAGAGCTCAATGTAGCGTTCCGAAACGCTGTTCACATATTCAGGTGTCATCTCAGGAACCTGCTGACCTTCCTTGCCTTGGAAACCGTTGGCCATCAGCCACTCACGGACGAACTCCTTCGAGAGCTGCACCTGCGGCTCACCTTTGGCAAAACGTTCCTCGTATTGGTCGGCGATGAAGTAGCGCGACGAGTCGGGCGTGTGGATTTCGTCCATCAGCACGATTTGGTCGCCAATCTTACCGAACTCGTATTTGGTATCCACGAGAATCAAGCCCTGCTTGGCGGCGATTTCAGTACCGCGTTGGAAGAGCTTGCGGGTAATATCTTCAATCTGAGCATAATCCTTCTCGCTAATCAGTCCACGTGCGATGATTTCCTCGCGGGAGATGTCCTCATCGTGACCTTCTTCGGCTTTGGTGGTGGGTGTGATGATGGGCTCCGCGAAGCGCTGGTGCTCCTTCATGCCATCGGAAATCTGCACACCACAGATGGTGTGCTGTCCGCTCTTGTAAGTGCGCCACGAGCTGCCCGTAAGGTAGCCACGGATAATCATTTCAATCGGGAAAGGCTTGCAGAGACGACCCACCGTAACCATCGGGTCGGGAGTGGCGAGCTTCCAGTTGGGGACGATGTCGGCAGTGGCATCGAGGAACATGGCGGCAATCTGGTTGAGCACCTGTCCCTTATAAGGAATGCCCTTGGGCAGGATGACGTCGAATGCCGAGATGCGGTCGGTGGCGACCATCACCATGTATTCGTCGTTGATGAAATAACAGTCACGGACCTTGCCGTGATACACCTTGGTCTGGCCAGGGAAATTGTAATCTGTTCTGGTTAATGCGTTCATTGTATGTTATTTGTTTAGGATTGCTTCGCAAGAAATCTGAAAAAAATCTAAATGAAAATCATTCAAAAATCCGTCAGATTATTTCTATTTTATTCAGATTTTTGAGTGATTTCTCGGCCTTGGCCGATACCATCATCGTTTGGTTCTTCTTCGTGATGTCGTTTGTAGGCATTCACGATATCCGTGACAAGTTTATGCCTCACCACATCCTTATCATCCAAATAAATAAACTCGATACCTTTCACGTCTTTCAGGACTTCCATTGCTTGCGGCAAGCCTGAAGGCGTTTTGGGCGGCAAGTCGATTTGGGTGATGTCGCCAGTGACGATAAACTTGGCCGAGCGTCCCATGCGAGTAAGAAACATCTTCAACTGGCTGCGAGTGGCGTTTTGCGCCTCATCAAGGATGACAAAAGCATGGTCGAGGGTGCGTCCACGCATGAAAGCCAAAGGCGCAATTTCGATGGTGTGGTCTTCGAGATAGCCATCCAACTTTGATGAAGGTATCATATCGCGCAAAGCATCATAAAGCGGTTGCAGATACGGGTCGAGTTTGTCCTTCAGGTCGCCAGGCAGGAAGCCGAGATGCTCATCGGCCTCCACTGCAGGACGCGTCAGGATGATACGTCTCACCTGTCGAGCTTTCAAGGCTCTGACCGCCAAAGCCACAGCCGTATAAGTCTTTCCCGTTCCAGCTGGACCAATGGCAAACACCAAGTCCTTCTGCTCCGATGCGCTCACCATCCGCTTTTGGTTAGCAGTGATGGCTTTGACGGGAACGCCACTACGCCCAAAGACCAACACATCGCTCTCGGACATCTTCTGTTGTAGCTCCGTATCGGTACTGGCCATCATGATATCTTCCACGTTTTGCGCGCTGAGTTTCCCAAACCGCTCCAACTGCATCATCAGCGTCTCGTAGCGGCTGACGAAGTACTCTATCTCCTCCTCTTCACCCATCACCTTCAGGAAATCGCCGCGGGCGATAAGCTTCAACTTAGGGAACATGCTTTTTACCAGTTCCAGATACTTGTCATTAGGGCCATGAAGCTCCTTCGGGTCAACATTTTCTATTTGTAGAATCTGTTCTGCCATAGTTATCAAATGATGTGCAAAGATAGTCTATTTTTTGTTTTAAGACTCCCGAACAAAAAAAATCAAAAAAACATCTTGATAACACTATGGCGATTCACCTAAATGCATTATTTTTGCCAATCGGAAACAGAGACAAACAATTCGATGGCAATTATCACACTGACAAGCGATTGGGGGCATTCAGACTACTATGCAGCAGCAGTCAAAGGTGTGATTTTGTCGCAATTGCCCAATGCCACCATCGTCGACATCACCCATGAGATTGCGGCTTTCAACACCATCGACGCAGGTTTTGTGGTAAAAAACTGTTTCCGCAACTTCCCTGTAGGCACCATCCACATCATAGCCGTCGACACGATTGAATCGGCAGAGGTGCCTCATGTGGTGGTAAAAGCCGAAGGGCAGTATTTCATCTCTGCCGACAATGGTGTGTTTCGACAGATATTGGACGAATATGAGGAGGCCGTTGAAATCAATGTAATGCAAGACTCCGACTCATTCAACTTCCCCGCCCGCGACCGATTTGCGAAAGTTGCTGTGATGATTGCTCAAGGTGTGCCCTTGTCAGAGATTGGGCCAAAGCGCGAGACGCTGCGCGGTGCAGTGGCCTGTGCCGTGGTGCGCGACGACTCCATCGAAGGGAATGTCATCCACATCGACTCGTATGGCAATCTCATCACCAATATTTCCAAGTCCGACTTCTACCAAGCCCGTCGTGGCCGCGACTTCACCATAATGGTCAAGGGCAGGCTTTACACCATCAACAAGATTTCAGACAGCTATATGGACGTGCACGAAACCACCGACTTGGTGGCCATCTTCGGTTCACACGGAAACCTGGAAATCGCCATGCGCGAGGCTCCTATCGCCTCGTTGTGCGGCATCGAGTTCCGCTCTCCCATCCGTGTGGTCTTCCATGAAAAGTACGAGCCTAATCTGCCGCAAACTGGAACATTGTTCTAAACAATTTCCAAATCACCAACCCCACCAATGCACCTAAAACGGCTCCTGCAAGGATATCGCCAGGATAGTGATAGCCTATATATATGCGACTGTAGCTTGAGATGGCAGCCCATAAGAACAGCGAAACAGAGGGCCACGGGCGATACTTCCTCAACGCAGGGGTCAGGAAAGCGGCTACGGCAAAGGAGTTGGCCGCATGAGACGAGACGAAACCATACCGCCCACCAGCCAAGCCTTTGGGAAGATAGATGAGACCTTCAAAATCGACGTTATAGCAGGGTCGCAAACGCTGAAACAAGGGCTTACAGACGTGCGAAGCCAATTGGTCGGAGCAGAGTACCACCAAACCCACAGCCAGAAAAACCCACCAGCATCGCTTACCATATAATTTCACCACCCAATACACCCAAAGTGCATACAATGGAAGCCACACCCACATATCGGTAATCAGCACCATAGCCCTATCCATCCCATCGGCATGAAGCCCATTGAGGAACAGAAAAAGATCAGAGTCTATGGAGGAAAGTCTGTTCATGACGCTTCCTCAATAGCCATACCGAACAATTTCTCCAACGTCAAACCAAAGCAACGGGCTTGAGCGGGAATAATACTGGCTTCCGACATTCCAGGGACAATATTGGCCTCGATGAAAAACACGCCCTCGTCGCTGACAATATAATCCATTCGGACAAATCCTTTACACTCCAGTTTCTCATAGAGCATCGCTGTCGTCGCCTTGATTTCAATCTCAATAGCCTCGTCCACTTGTGCCGGGGTCACCTCATCACATTTGCCTGCTGTGTATTTAGCCTCATAGTCAAAAAACTCGTTCTTGCTACAAATTTCGGTCAGTGGAAACACCATCATCTTGCCTTGATAGCTCATGGCGCCGCAACCAAACTCCCGACCTTTGACGAATTTCTCACACATCACTTGTCCACCAGCAGCCATTGCGGTATCAATCGCAGGAACAAGCTGCTCCACCGTCTTCACCTTGGTCACACCCACACTGGAACCATTACAAGTGGGCTTGACGAACATGGGTAAGCCGATTTCGTTGACAATCGCCTCCACATCATACAATTCACCTTTATTAATAAGGATAGAAGGGGACACTTTTACCTCATAGGAGGCTACCACCCGCTTGCAGAAGTCCTTGTGGAAGGTTAGTGCACAGGTGGTTTGTCCAGACGAGGTGCAAGGAATGCCCATCAACTCCAGATAGCCCGAGAGAGGACCGTTCTCTCCAGGTACACCATGCACGGCATTAAAGGCCACATCGAACTTCACCTTGCGACCATCCACTTGAATGGAAAAATCATTCTTGTCCACATCGACATGTGAACCATCATCCAAAAGGCCATACCACCCTTTCTTGGAGACTACAATTATATGAGAATCATATAGTTCTTTGTTCAAGTTCTTTTTCACCACATTTGCACTTTTGACGGAAATCTCGAACTCTCCCGAGTCTCCACCACAAATTATTGCCACGTTTTTCATATTTTTTGTACTTTTGTCGGTTGATTGTCAAACAATAAAACTCTTCCAAAGGAGTTGTAAAAAACACGGCTAAAATAGTAAATTATGGGATGCCTTCAATTCTTAAAGGATAAGAAATTTTACGTCAACCTACTTATCATAGTGGTACTATGCTTTGTGCTACTATGGATAACATTCAGATTATTAAACAGATACACCCGACACGACGAAGTATATTCCATGCCTGATTTCATCGGAATGAACTATCATGAAGTTGAGCGACAATACGCCGACGACTTTCATTTTTTCCTCATCGACAGTGTGTATCCAAAAGGGCAACAGCCCGGAAGCATCTATCAGCAAGACCCCTTGCCTGATTCGAAAATAAAAAAAGGCCGTAACGTTTACCTTATCATTGTAGCCCAGACACCCGAGAAAACGATTATGCCCAACCTAAAGAACCTGTCATTGCGACAAGCAATCGGTTTGTTGGAATCGGCAGGACTTGATGTGGAACAACTTGATTATCGAAACAGCCCTTTCAGAAATGCCGTCATCGATCAATACTACAATGGGCAACCTATTGCTGAAGGCACCGAGCTCGTCAAAGGCAGCAAGATACTTCTACGTGTTGGCACTGGAAACGACAATGACAAGATAAAGATACCCAACCTCATTGGCAAACCAGCCACAGAAGCCAAACGCCTGCTTAATCTTGCAGGCTTTAACATCGGAACGGAACAATACGAAGACACCGACAGCCTGCAATATATGTGCATCCGACGTATGGACCCGGGTCCAAGCTCTTCATCCGTCGAATTGGGAACGGCTATTAACCTGACTTACCATTCGAATCGCACCTTGGACTTCAAAAAAGAGATGCAGATGTTACTGCATGAGGATTCTCTTGCACATGCTCCACAATACATGTCCATAGACCCTAACACAGAAATCATAGAAACTACAGACATCGAATATGAAGACGAATTTTAAGATATTATTTTTGATTGCCGCCATAAGCCTATGTCCTTATTGCACCGCACAAGAGGTGCTGACGGGTTTCAATCATGGCCAACGGGATGACTCACGGCACCGCAATCCAGACGGTCTCTTTTTACCATTCTTTGACGACTTTAGCCAAACCAGGCTCTTCCCCGATCCTATCCGTTGGACCGATTACGGAGCCTTGGTCAACGACGGTTTCCCGCTCTGTCCCCCCAACCGCAACGCTGCTACTCTCGATGTACTTGACAGCCAGGGACGTGTATATGAACACGCCATCAGCAACGCTTTCGTTGCAGAATTCCTCACCTCAGCTCGCATACGACTCGACTCCATCTTTGACCCTGAGCCACGTGCGCTGACACCTGCCGATTCCATTTATTTCAGCTTCTATTATCAGCCCCAAGGGAACGGTATGCCTCCAGAGTCTCACGATTCGCTGGTATTGCAATTCGGCACCACCACCGAACATGAAGAATTCCTCTACTTGGATTACCAGACCTTCACCATAGGGGAAATCTTTGCTGAAATGCAGGTCGACACGCTGTTTCCAGGCGACACCGTATGGGCCTTCAACAGCTGCCTACAGGGATTGTTTACCCTCATCACTGACACAATAACCCCCAACACGCAAGGCACCATCTCGATTCCATGCGACTCGGTATTCACCACTGTGGCCGACACTGTGTGGTATCATGTTTGGAGCACACCCGGACTAACTATGCAAGCCTTCATGGAAGCCAACAACGGACAGTATTTCAAGCAGGTGATGATTCCTATCAACAACATGCGTTACTTCACCTCGCAGTTCTATTTCCGTTTCTATAACTACGCCAGTATTGAGAACTCCAATAACCCGCAAAACAGAGGCAATGAAGATGAGTGGAACATCGATATGGTGTACCTCAACGCTGGGCGCACCATTGACGACCGCTCCTACCCTATGCTGACCTTCTCGGGCCAATGTCCTTCTTTCCTCGCCCGTTACCAAGCTATGCCTTACCGTCAATACCGAGCTAACCCTAATGCTGCTGTTCGCGAGAGCCTCGAACTCGACATTGCCAATCTTGACGGCGTCGAGCATACTGCCAACTACTATTACACAGTCCAACAAGTAGCCGGCAACCAGCATTTCCAATGGAATGTCGAGCCCGTTGTCATTCAGCCATACGCTGATTACGGATACCTCACCTGCCCACCCACAAGCCAGTCGCCAGCCTGTCCCTATGTCGGGGCTTTGTTCAACATCAGCTACAACTACGACTCGGTTACCTACCTCATCAAACACTATGTTTACGACTCGACATGCACGCCGCCATTGGTTGACTCAATGGTTTACTGCCAACGACTGCACAACTATTATGCCTACGATGACGGCACACCTGAGATGGGCTATGGCGTCATCCCCGCCGGAGGCGCTTTCGCCATGCGTTTCGAGTTGGCCGAATTCGACACCATCTGTGGAGTCCAACTACTCTTCAACCACACTCTCAACGATGCCAACAACAAATACTTCGACATCGTTCTCTGGAAAGACGAGAACGGACATCCTGGCGAAGAAATCTACAGACTCGGCAGCCAACGTCCTCAATGGAAAGAACAAATCTACAGTTTCCATTACTATCCTTTCGACACCATCGTCACTCTTGCCGGCAGCTTCTATGTCGGCATCGTGCAGCAATCCACAGGCCTCATCAACATCGGTTTCGACAGTTCCAACGACAACAGCCAATATACATTCTACAACACCAACGGCTCATGGCAGCCCACCGAAATGCACGGAACGCTGATGATACGCCCCGTTATTGACGGAAAGAGCCTTCACGGTGTAGAAGAAGCCGAACTCGCCACCAACAGCGTCATGATCTACCCCAACCCCTCAAGCGATTTGCTGAACATCAAAGTTGCGGAAAGCGTCGAAGTCGTCCAAATCTGCATCTATGACCTAACGGGGCACCGCGTATGGCAGGATGGCTTCACAAATCAAATCCCTGTCTACCAACTCAACGACGGTCTATATCTTATCAGCCTGACCACTTCGCAAGGACAAGTCATCACCCAAAAACTCATCATACGCCAATGAACGACGACAGCAACATCTACCCCAACGCCCCTATAAAAGCGGACGACGACTTCATGGAGTTGAATGACGACACGGTTGACACGATAGACAGCGAAACCACCGAGGAAGACGGCAAACTGTTTGAACATGTACGCATCACCGTCGACGGCGGACAGGAGCAGGTGCGCATTGACAGTTTTCTGACTTCACGCATCAGCAACATTTCGCGCAATCGGGTGCAAAACGCTGCCAAAGCTGGCAACATCCTGGTGAACGGCAAAGTGGTAAAGTCGAACTATAAAGTAAAGCCCAACGACGTTATCTCCATCGTATTCGCTTATCCGCCCCGTGACACTGACATCAAGCCCGAACCTATCTCACTCAACATTGTCTATGAAGACAATGATGTTATCGTCATCAACAAGCAAGCCGGATTGGTAGTACATCCTGCCCATGGTAACTTTGACGGCACGCTATTGCACGGTCTTGCCTACCACTTCGAGCAAACCCATCAATCTGTGGAGAACCGGTTCGGCTACCTGGTGCACCGCATCGACAAAGATACCACCGGCCTAATGGTAGTTACCAAAAACGAAACCGCCCAAGCCATCCTTGCCCGTCAATTCTTCGACCACAGCATACACCGCCGCTATCATGCCTTGGTATGGGGCGACTTCAACGAAAGCGAAGGCACCATAATAGGCAACATAGGACGTAGCACCAGCGACCGCCGTAAAATGGCCGTGTATCCCGATGGCGAATACGGCAAGGAGGCTGTAACCCATTGGAAAGTACTGGAACGTTTTGGCTATGTGACACTGAACGAATACAGATTGGAGACGGGCCGCACCCATCAGATCCGTGTCCACTCACAGTACATTGGGCACCCTCTGTTCAACGATGCCGTGTATGGCGGTGATGTGATACTGAAAGGCACCACCTTTTCAAAATACAAGCAGTTTATTGATAACTGTTTCAAGACTATGCCGCGTCATGCCCTTCATGCCAAAGAGTTGGGCTTCGTGCATCCCACCACGGGTAAAGAGATGTTGTTCACTTCTGAATTGCCTAACGATATGACACAGGTAATAGAGAAATGGCGCACCTATCTTAAAGCAAGGAATCTGTTTGAAGAATAATCAAGACTGTTTCTGCCGTTCAGCCAATGCCTTGTCCAAATCCAGAAGAAAACTTCGGGTTTTGTCCAAAGTCTCCAAAAGAATAATGCGTTCCTCATAGTCGCTGAACTTGTCTTTTAAGGCTTGCTTGGCACCAGCCAACGTATAGCCTTTCACTTTGAGCATCTGGTATATGACGTGTACGTAACGCACATCTCTTTGAGTGAAAAGCCTGTTGCCTTTCTTGTTCTTGCGCGGACGAAGCACACTGAACTCCTTTTCCCAATACCTTATGGTTGAGGTGTTCACACCAAACATGTCCGCCACCTCGCCGATACTATAATAGAATTTTCCCAAAGTCTTTGTTTCTTCCATAGTTAGTCCATAGTTTGGGTCGGCAATGCAGATTGTTCAAGGATTTGCTCATACTCGTCAGGAGTCAAATCGTTATAGAAGAAATTGATAGGGTTAATGGGGACATTGTTCTTTCGCACTTCATAATGCAAATGCACACCTGTGGTTTTTCCTGAATTACCCACATAGCCAATCAGCTGTCCACGTTTCACTTTCTGGCCTTTTTTCACAACAGCTTTTTGAAGATGGGCATAACGGGTAATATAGCCATAATCATGGTCAATCACCACCATATTGCCATAACCCCACATAGAATGTTCCACTGTAGTTACTACGCCGTCACCCGTAGCATACACCTCTGTACCCATACGAGCCGAGAAATCAACACCATAATGGAACTTGGTAACCTTATATATGGGATCGGGGCGATGACCAAAAGAAGAAGAAATAAACTTGATAGCGGTTTGTTTTAGGGGGAGGATAGCGGGAATATGAGCTAACATATCCGACTTGTTACGTGCCATATCAAACAATTCGTCATACGATACGGACTGGTGGTACATCCTACTCTTTATGTTATCTAATTTACGGGCCGCACCTATGGCGAGATTGGAATTAACATAACCATAAAGGGTATCATAACGGTTGGGACCCGAAAAGCCAGAACTACGGGTGGCATAGGGTATTGGATCGGCTTCAAACATTACGCGATAAAGATCGTTGTCACGCTGTTCCAAATCCTCAAGCAATAGCTCCATGTTGGAAAGACGGTCGTTGAGGATTTCGTATTGTAACTTCATAAATTCCAATTCACGAGCCTGCATCATCTCTTTCGGTGACCTGAAAAAGGTGAATAACAGGATGGCGAATAAAAATGCCACACCCAAAAAACCGAGAAACACCAATATAGCACGAAGAATTTTCTTCGATTTCGAAGTTTCAAGCACCTCAAAATTCTGAGTCAATTGGTTGAATATGTAATGCTTCTGCTTCGCCATTATCGGCCATAAATTAGCATAAATAACGATTGTTGTGTATTTCTATTGCGCAAAATTACATTTTTAGCGTAAATTTGCACGCTATTTTGAATTACTTTTTTAGGCATAAATACATAATCAATTGAATATGAACGCATACGAAATCAGAAATAGTTTCTTGGACTTTTTCCGTTCCAAGCAACATGCCATCGTGCCATCAGCACCCATCGTCGTGAAGAACGACCCCACCTTGATGTTCACCAACGCGGGCATGAACCAGTTTAAGGACATCTTCTTGGGCAACCAGCCCGCCAAGTGGAACCGCGCCGCCGACACACAGAAATGCCTGCGCGTCTCAGGCAAGCACAACGACCTTGAAGAAGTGGGACACGACACCTACCACCACACCATGTTTGAGATGTTGGGCAACTGGTCGTTTGGCG
>LXOW01015991.1_pt1 | contig 20350 bp, 18 predicted proteins | sample 1368591 | NCBI WGS metagenome assembly LXOW01 (sample SAMN04884650, study PRJNA319009) | bovine gut metagenome | isolation source: Cow rumen | host: Bos taurus | place: Italy: Legnaro (PD) | collected 2014-07-09
GAGTCAGCGTATGCTGAATGCGCTGGAGCCGGGGACGGTGATGCCCATACATAGGCATAAGGGTACTTCGGAGACGTGTGTATGTGTTCGTGGGCACTTCGAGGAGTATTTCTACGATTCCGAGGGACGGCTCACGGAGACGGTTGATATGGTTCCCGGTGGTGGTTATTGAGAGGAGCCGGTGGCGCAGTTTGAAGAGCCTGGAGTCCGGGACGGTGCTCCTCGAGGCGAAGGATGGACCCTATCGGCCGCTGGAAGAGGATGAGATCTTTGCTAAGTGAGACGTGGAAGGTGTTGAGTGCCGTGTGGTAATTATGCTCATATCTGTTTGCCCCCAATGGGCAGAAGGCCTGACGCGGGCAGATAAGGCTGAGTGGGTGGGCGCTTGCGGCCGGCCTCTATGCGTGCGGGAGCGGAGTAATGTGCCGCGCTGGGTGCGGGACTTTACGGGCGGGGAGAATTGCTCTGCGCTTATAGGATGCTGCCCCAGGAGCATCGACAAGCTTATGAATGAATTATAATACATAACACCTCTTGGCGTTTTTGGGGACGTTTGGATGTGTTGTGGTGTTTAATGGGGGAAAGTTTTCAACAAGGGTTGGAGGGGAATAGAATAGATATAACTTTGCGGAAAACGCTGTAAGAGATATAATTGAAACAATATGGGCAAATCTAAAAAAAACAAACCAGTCATAATAGCATTATTGTGTGCAGGCTTTGCTTGTACACAAGATGTTTTTAGGGCCGTGCTTGATTGGGTTGGTTCTTTGTCAATGCAACTAACCTATGGCTGGTTTACTGTCTTATTACTTGTTCTTTTTGCCGCTTGGTGCATATATATTCTTATAGCGAATTGGAAGCAGTATCATTATAGCAGTGAATTTACTGCTGTCCTAGTTTTCTTTGTCGTAACAAGCCTGTATTATAGGTTTTTAGACAATAGCTATGTATTTGTCCCATTGGCAGGTAGTCTTGCTTATGTTGACATCTTTTGGATTCTATCTATCGCTTTTGTTGTAGAAGCAACAGTCAACAAGTATAAGAAACCTCGCCCTATTATCGATGGCGATAATTCTATCCTTTTAGATTCACCGATAGAGAGCCCTGAGGAAGACCAGTTTGATTATTATTCGGAGGCTTTTCATATTGCATCAACGCTGGCAAATCTGCCTGAGAGCAAAGCCGTAAGCGTAGCGGTGTTGTCGCCTTGGGGAAATGGTAAAACATCATTCGTAAATCTGATAAAACATGCAATTAGATATGGCAACGATAAAAAGCCTCTGTTTGATCATGTTATTATTGAGTTTAATCCTCGGCAAAGCAAAAACGTAGCATCTATACAGGAAGATTTCTTTAAAGCATTGACGGAAGCAGTTCCGGACAATACAAGAATCCGAAATAAAGTAGCGGACTATCTGGAGAATATTGGCATCCATAATATTCATATCTTAGCAAAAGTCTTTACTGGAGTTATTAAGATTAAGAGAACCAAGAGAGAAGCAATAGAAGAAGTTAACAGTGCTCTGGATAGCCTTAAAAAGAAATTGATTGTATTTATTGATGATTTTGATAGGCTGACGGATGCTGAAATCATAGAAGTACTAAAACTGATAGACAACAATGCTGCATTCCGGCATACTATATTTATAACGGCATACGATGAAATAGCTGTATCAAATGCTCTGAAGAAATACGAGGGCTCAAAAGGTATTGCTTACATAGATAAGTTCTTTACGCTGAGATTCCATTTGCCATTGCGTTCAGATGTGACTATCGTTAATGCGATGCTTAGACTGCTTCAGAATAAAGTAGACAAGGATCTTGATCTGTTGTCTATTATGAATAAGCGATATAGTATCATTTCTGAATGTGTGAGGAACTTACGAGATGTTAAGAGTTTCTGCAACATGTTCATGATTGATTACGCATTCAACTCTAAGCATGAGATAAACTTTGAAGAATACTTTTTGCTTGAACTGATGAAGTTCAGATATTATTATGATTACTGTAGCCTGTACAAAAAAGTTTTTATTTGTAATAATAGCCTTTTCCATAATGCAGATGCTACATACATGCTTAAAGAACAATATAGTATAGATAGGAATGGAAAGGAGCCGGAAGGTGCTCAACCGAAGTCAATTACTATTTTAAGGAGTATTTTTCCTGGTCATAGACAATGGGGCGACGTTGATTACAACGCAAAAAAACCGTCATTCCGTTCGGTCCAATTTGTTAGGTATTTCGAAATGTATTTTACTAATCGAGGCTATGGACATATAAATGCAGAACGGCTTGAAGCGCTCTATACGATGAAAAAAGATGAAGAAATAATTGATTTCTACAATAAGTGTATCAATCAGAAATCCCAAAGTGATATAGTGGATTTCTTGCGCTTTCAAGAATGGCAATACATTACTCCTAAGGGAACTCTCACAAGAGAAGATACATTTAAACAATATGTAAGAATGGTATTCCGTTATTCTGCAATATCAAATAATAACGACGCTTACATAGATTCTCTCCAGATGCAACTATTATACGAGCCTAATTTTAAGGAAAAAGGTTATAATGGAATGGAAGTTCAGGCTTATCATGATTATCTTATTGAGACTATTTATGTCCATGATAATGCTGGTTATATTCCACTTGCTTTTATGACGAGATTTACACGCACGATAGTTTCACCTACAGATGGGAGTGTAAAAGACGAGGGAACTTTTATTCTCAAAGGAGATGAGGTTAAGAAGAAGAACTTTGAAGTGTTCCAAGAGTATATAAATAGACAAGAGAAATACACCTCTCAACTCACTTTTGTTTACCGGTTGTGCATGGATCATATCGAAAACGACCGTTATATCATCAGTGATGAAGCAAATGAGCTTATGCGTAAGTTCCTTAAAAAGGATACAAGCAATGAGTACCTAAATGGATTCCTGATTTTTAACGATGAAAATGTCAATAGTATTTCTATAGCCTTTAAAGATCCGTTCTTTAAACAGATTTTCCCAGTACAGGGTGACGTTGATTTATTTGAGGAATATGTGAAAGAGTCTTTACCTGAAGATGATGAAAACAGAGCGGAAATTCTGGCATATTTAAAAAGATACAGAATGGCAGGCTCTGAGCATGCTGGTTTCTATTATGTAAAAACTAACAAGCCCAATCCTAGTCATATGGAGATTATTGAGGGGTTGGAGTTTTGAGGATATGGAGGTTCTATGACGCAAGATGAACGGTGGATGCAGAATTACAATGGAGTAATGACCTTCATTGAGTCAAACCATAGGAATCCATCTAAGCACCGGATTGAGGCGCATTTGATGCTGAACTGGGTGAAACATAACCAGAAACTGTTAAAGGCTGGTAAAATGGCTCCGGAACGGGTGGAAATGATGGGGAAATTGGTAGATTTGTGGGAGGAGAGGAAGAGGATTAACCAGTGGGGTTGATATGGATTAGATTTGAGTCGAATTATTAGAACGGTTATTAAGAACAACATATGATTAAAGGAGAAACAACTTACCAGAATGTTCATGGCCTTGATGAAGTTAAATATCTAAAGCCAATGCGTTATTATCTTCTTGGTGCGGTACAATCGTGGTGTAGAGATAGAAAAGAACAGTGGTTTGCTGCAAGAGACCTGCTTGGCGGTGCCAACTATTATTGGCAAGGTACACCTCTTTATCCACTCTTTACCTATTATCAACAATTCGGAGATGATGATTATGCGGTTACGCAAGCAGGCCGCGCAGCTGGCCGTTTACTGAAGCGCGTGCTGATAGAGGATGAAAAGCGTACATATGAAACCCGGCAGGGATATACCAGAGAGTATCGCTGGGTGGGAGAGGAAATGTTGTAAATACGCTATTGAGATAATATGAAGATAGAATCTGTTCAGATAAGAAATTTCAGGAAACTGAAGAACTGCCATATAGACTTTGGCGAACGCGAAACAGTGTTTGTTGGAGCCAACAATAGCGGAAAAACATCCGCTATCAGTGCTATCGTTTGGTTTCTGAAGAACAATGAGAAATTCACGCTCAAAGAGTTTACAATAACAAACTGGGCTCAAATTAATGAGCTTGGCGACCGTTGGCTGGAGAAAGACCCTGTGGATGGGCAATGGCTTGACCCGCATCAATGGGATGCTATTTCTCCCTCCTTAGATGTATGGATAAATGTTGCTGATGGTGAGCAATTCAGGGTAAATCACTTAATACCTTCTCTTAGTACTTGGGAGGGGAAAAAGGTGGGGGTAAGATGCCAATACGAACCTATTGAAGTAAAAAAACTCTACGCGGACTATAAACAGGCTAAAGAAAAGGTTATAGCTCTACAAGCAACAAAAGAGTGGGAAAAGGCATCGTCACCGGAACTATTCCCCAAAAATCTATGTGATTTCTTAGGGAAGGGAACGAACCTGAGAGATTACTTTGATGTAAAGTATTATATCATTGACCCCGTTCTGGAACCAGCAGACGAGGATAAGACTCAAGATACTCCTGATGACTGTCTGGAGAAAAATCCCCTAGAAGAACTTATACGCGTGGATACTATTTTGGCATCTAGAGATTTCTCTGACCCGCAAGGGCAGGCTGATAGCGATATAGATACGTTGTCAAAACAGTTCCAGAAGTATTATACGAGTAGCAATCAAGAGGACGAAGACTTGACCCCTGAGGGGTTAGACTTGGCAAGTGGTGTGGCAAAGGCCAATGACACGTACGATGCCAAACTGAAGAAAACCTTTGAATCGCCAGTTAAAGAACTAAAGAACATCAACTATCCAGGTTTTCAGAATCCCGAGATAACCATTAAGAGTAGAATACAGATAGAGGAAGCCATCAGACATGAGTCTGCTGTGCAATTTGCTATTCAGGGGATGCCTGATTTGGCTTTGCCAGAGAAGTATAATGGATTGGGTTACAGGAATCTGATTTCCATCTACTTGAAACTAATGGATTTCCGTGAGCAGTGGATAAAGCCTATTAGTGAAGGAAGAACTATCCAACCAATTCATTTGGTCTTTGTAGAAGAACCAGAGGCGCACTTGCACGCGCAGGCTCAACAAGTGTTCGTGAAGAAAGCATTTGACGCTTTGCGGAACAATATGTTTCTTACTGAGCATAAAGATCTTAGTACACAACTTGTGCTGAGTACGCATTCAAATCATGTGGTGAACGAACTAGACTTGAATTGTATGCGTTATTTCAAACGTGTGGTAGATTCAAAACTGGCAATACCAATCTCCAATGTGGTCAACCTTTCAAACACATTCGGAACGGATGACGATACCAAACGGTTTGTAACAAGATATATACGATTGACCCACTGTGACATTTTCTTTGCTGATGCTGTTATCCTTGTTGAAGGACCTGCTGAGAAGATTTTGGTGCCTAGATTTATTAAGAAGGAAGAATTGGATTCTTACTACATCTCTGTTATAGAAGTGAACGGACGTCATGCCCACAGTTTCAGAAGTCTGTTAGAGAAAACAGGAATTGCAACGCTGATAGTAACAGATATTGATGCGGCAGAGAAGAGGATTGGCAAAGATGGTAAGGAACATGAAAGCTCGGTAATAACGGCTAAAGGGGAAAATTATCATACAGGAAATCCGACTATTAAGGCATGGCTTGCCGGCAAGGAGAAGGTTGATGATCTTTTAGCTCTGACTGAGAAAGATAAAATAGTAGGAAATATTAGAATTGCATTCCAGACTCCCATCAATGTGAAGTGGGATGCAAAGAAAGAGGATGTTGACGAAATCTGCCCTTATACTTTCGAGGATGCTCTTGTAATGACGAACCTTTCTCTATTCCAGCAGGATAAATTGGGGAAACAAGGAGCAATTACAACGATGGCTAATCTATGTAAGAATAGTACGTCTGCAAGCGAACTTCAAACCAAGATATTTGAAAAATTGGAGCATACGGGAGGTTTCCAAAAAGCGGATTTCGCCAATAGCTTGCTTTATTCTGAACAATTTGACTGTCTGGTATCGCCTGCGTATATACAAGAGGGACTTATTTGGATGAAGAAGTATTTGGACTCAAACGGAACTGAAAATGGAAAATAACATTGACAAGCAGGTTGACGAGACCCTTGAAAAGTGTATTTTGGTTTCGCCCAGAAAAAGCTTCTTCCTATTTGCGGGGGCAGGCTCTGGGAAGACTTATTCTTTGGTTCTTCTACTAAAAAAGATAAAAGAGAGCATTGGACAAGATTTGTTGCTGCAAGGAAAACAAGTGGCAGTGATTACCTTTACAAATGCAGCAACAGATGAAATCATCAATCGTCTTGACTATAGCCCGGTATTCCATATTTCTACTATTCATAGTTTTGTGTGGGACGTTATAAATTATTACCAGGCTGATATTAAGAAGCTGTATTGCAAGTATATAGAAGAGGATATACAGGAAGTGCAGGAAAAATTAGATAGTGCTAAGAATAAGACGACAAAGACTTATCTTTCCAATTTAGAAAAGTTGGAGGGACTAAAAGCACGAAGGGATAAAGCCAAGGAGATAGACAAGTTCGTGTATAATCCTAATGGAAGTAATCCGGAATACAATGCGCTGAAACATGCTGAGGTTATCAAAATATCAGCAGAAATGATTGGGGAGAATATAATGTTGCAGCGGATTATAGTTCAACGGTACCCAATACTTCTTATTGATGAAAGTCAGGATACAAAAAAAGAGCTGGTAGATGCATTCTTTAAGGTTCAAGAGAACTTTTCAAACATATTTACCCTTGGGCTATTAGGCGACCAGAAGCAACGGATCTATACTGACGGAAAGGAAAACATGGCGAGTATCATTCCTGATGGATGGGAAAAGCCTGTCAAGAGGATGAACTACCGGTGCTCTAAACGAATAATACAATTGGCCAATACCATAGGGGGAGAGATTGATGAGTTTGCGAAACAAAACCCGCGTGAAGATGCTGATGACGGTTTCGTGAGATTGTTTATTATCAAGCAGCATGAAGGCCTTAAAAAAGATCAAGTGGAAGCGTCTGTGATGAAGATGATGAGTGAGGCTACTTCTGATATGAAATGGTTTGGCGAAGAATCTGAAGTTAAGATACTCACGTTGGAACACATGATGGCAGCAAGGCGATTGGGTTTTGATCAATTCTATGCTCCATTTGCCAAAGTGACTAAATACCAAATGACATTCCTTCAGGGCACCGTATCGGAAATTGAGTTCTTCACTAAGGAAGTGCTACCTATTGCAGATTCAATCAAAGGAGATGGCAGTGAAGCATTGAAAATACTTAAGGCCTATTCTCCATTATTGAGCAAAGAAAATGTAGAGAATCCCTACAAACTATATTTAAGATGCAGAGAAGAGGCCATCAAGATGGCTGGTATCGTGAATGAGAATAAAACTATTCGTGAAATAGTAAAGTCTATATGGGATGCTCAATTGCTAAGAATTCCTGATGTGGTTTGTAATGCCAGTAAATTATCCATGGGGGAGGTCAATGACTCTGATGACGAAGAATTGATAGCTTGGGTGAACGTAATGGATCTGCCTATTGAAATGGTAAAGAAATATGATAACTATGTTAACCAGAGGACAAGGTTTGACACCCATCAAGGAGTTAAAGGATTGGAGTTTGAGAGAGTGATGGTCATCATTGATGATGCAGAGACCAAGGGCTTTATGTTCAGTTATGACAAATTGTTTGGAGTAAAGGAACTATCAGATACTGATAAGAGAAACATTGCAGAGGGTAAGGAAACATCTGTGGAACGTACACAACGACTGTTTTATGTGACCTGTACAAGGGCAAAGAATTCGCTGGCTATAGTTATGTATACTAATGACCCTAATAAGGTGAAAGAACAAGCTGTCAATAAGAGGTGGTTTGCAGATAAAGAAATAGTGGTGATATGAGAGATATTATTATCCAGGAGATACTGATTCCTTCACTGAAGAAGCTCTATTCGACTGATTATGACAATATCCGTTATGGGGTTTCAGAAAGGAATATATGTGCGCGACTCGCTCATCACATGGAGAACCAAATGCGTAGATATGACGAGGTGAACGGCAACGATTTTTTCAGGGAATACTTTGCAGATGTTGAGTACAACAGAATGGGTAATGGAGAATTGAAACATTATGAAAGTAGTGCTCATCGACCCGTTTATATGGTTAGTGATTTGCTAATACAAACGCGAAGTATTAGAAGAAATCTGCTTGCTATAGAACTGAAGCGAAGAGGGAACCATAGTCATGTCGCAGAAGACAAGGAAAGACTGGAGTCACTTGTGTCTTCGTCTGAGGGGTATGATGAAGAAGTTAGATGTGTACATGATACCTTGGTGGGCGCTTATATTGAGTATTCGAAAGCGGGGGTAAAGATAGAATTGTATGAGAATATCGGCGGTAGAGGAGTGAAGACGGAAGAGATTCGGTTGAAGTATATTGGCGTTAGGAAGGAACTTATCGTAGGTGAATAGAAGTGGGCTGGAAGGACAAACTGTCCACATGCCCTAGCGGGTTGCCTCTCTGTGTGGGGCGCGAAGACTTGTGCCGCGCGAAGCGCGGTGGCATATTTCCCGAAGGGCAGGTTCCCATTTCGCGCGGCAGCGCGGGTAAATAATTGATGCCCTCGGGTAGGTCTTCGGGCCTGCCCGAGGGCGTTATATGGTGGTGAGTTTGAAAGAAATGTGCGGCGGCGTGGTGGAAGGTGAGGAGTTATAACTATATTTGTTTAGATACAGGAGTGAAGGCAGCGGTTAATGATATGGAAGGTTAAGTAGTATAAAATGCATGCATAAAGTAAAACAGAGACCTATGTCAGTAAAATGGAAAGAGTTTGAAGATGCTGTTTTTGAAGAATGCCAAAGAGCCTTCCACTTTCGTGATGCGGAAGTGCTTCGAGATGTCCATCTTCTGGGAAAAGATTCTGGGGTTAAGCGCCAAATTGATGTTCTTGTTCGGCAGAAGAAAGGAGATGAAGAAACAATAATTCTTATAGAGTGTAAACACTATACTTCTAAGATTAATGTTAAGATAGTAGATGCTTTCATAGGATGCTTGGAAGATGTGGGTGCAGATAAGGGTGTGATCGTCTCAGAAAAAGGATTTACTAAAGCGGCGATAGATCGAGCTCATAAAGGAAAGAATGATATAGAAGTCGATATTGTTAGTTTAGGTGAATTGCGGCAATTCCAGGCAGTAGGCTCATTTGTCTATAGCGGACGGAATGCTCTAGCTGTATCTGCTCCTTTCGGATGGATTATTGATGGAACTCGTAGGGGGTTTGCTCCTGCTGTTTTATATCGTCGTGGAATTGCATTCGAAGAAGTGACGGAGAAGGAAAAGGAATGGATGTACTTACAATTCTGGGAGAAGAGAACAAACTTAGACACGATGGAGAATCTCATCGCCGCTCAGAATGATGCGTTGATGATGCATGATGACCGTGCTGAACTAAAGCTCTTCTGCGTGGATGGGCTTACAGTTCGGGAGTATTATTCCTCAACTTATCCTACTCCAGAAATCACCGTGTTTAAAGAATTCGAGCAGTTTATTGTATTCGGTGTCCTTTATTGTCCGGAGTGCTATATTGATCGAGATACGAAGAAGGCGGTTTCTATGTTGCAGGAAGCTGTCCCGATGGAGGTAAGACACAAATAATTGAGATTGTGATTAGTTGTTCTTTTGGGACAGACAGACCATTCCTCCAATGGTGGGTAGAAATGCCGTCTTGTCTAGTGCCTCTTATTTGTGGGAGAGCTTTTTCATGCCATCAAATGAAGCTGCTAGTTGATGAGATTTAATCCGTGGAACATCATAATTGAATAATATACTGTGGAGAGCATCTATAAATTGTACGCGCACTTGTTCCGGCATATCATTCAGTTTAAGGAACCGTGAAACAATATAATTATAGCCTTCTTCGCCATAGAGCTCTTTTACCGCCCAAATAATATTGGTAACGGTTTTTGTTTCTTTGATATTCCAGGCTGAAATCATGGCATTTACTAGAGACTCCATGTCTGAATCGTTCAGTATCCAAGCGATAAGGAAACAGGGGAGTGCATCTTCATGACGGGATTGATTCGCATAATCCACGCCACGATTAAACCATGCAACCGTGGATAATGGGTCATCGATAGCGTCTATTGTGTCTGCAAATAGTGTGATAGCCTGGGCTTTAAGTAGGATAGAACTCTTGACATCTTCTTTATTATCTTCTAATTCGTTAATAAAAGAGAGAATTTCGCTCTTGGCATCGGCAATCTTTTTTTGTTTTATTAGACAATCAGCAATTAGCATTGATATGTCAGAAAAACAGCGCTCTTTCGAAATGGACCGCGCTTTCTTGTAGAAGTGCTCGGCAAACATAAAGTGTTCGGTGTTATATAGAACACTCCCCATTTCTTGCCACCAGTATTCGCAAAGTCTATATGTAGGAAAAGAGCGAATGGCAATAAAATACCAAGATGCTGCTTGATACATCGCTCTTATGTCGGAGACGCGGAAAGCGTTTGCAATGTTGTAAGCTAAGAGCCCTTTCTTCTCTAAGTCGGCTTCGTTGTGTATACCTGAAATAGATGTGGGCAAATTAAGTCGTAGTTTCCATTGGTGGCCCTAAACACGACGAGCAGAGATAACAAAAGAAGATCGGTTCGTCCTGCTTCGGCGCAAAGCCGTAGGAATTGGCCCAATTTGCATACGCTTTTTTTAGAAGTGCCGCTTAAAAAAGACAACCACTCAAAGTCGGATAGTGAAGATAAGAAAGTGGGTGATATATGCCCTGTAATTATATCAAATGATTCGGTTTTATCCGTGTCTTTTTCGAAATAGGCAATAGCTAGAATGATGCTCCATAGAATATCTGGGCAGTCTGAGTCGGGAAGGGTATTGTAATATAGAACCGCCTCATCTATTATGGGCCCGGAAAAATGGAACTTGTGCCTGAATTCGTCGTGGATAATTGCCGTTAATATCCCCTGCTCGTATGATAGCTTAATGTGTACATCAATGCAGGACAGTCTATTGGAATCAGAAATGCCAGAGCGGAAGAGGCTTCCGGATTTCTTTATTACCTGTCTAAGGATGCGATCTGTTTTCCTGCTATGGTTGCTTGCCCGTAAGCATATTCCGTTGGGAATAGAGTTGGAGAACAATTCGCCGACAGATCGAAGGTATTCTTGATCAATAATGTTGTGGGAAGAGAGTTTGATGTTGTATGATTGCTGCTCCTGCTGCTTCGAAGAAAGAAGATCGAATAGAGGGTTGACCCATTTCCCCCAGAATAGATTGTCTTGGCAACTATACACGATCAGAAGGACTGGGAGAGAAACGCTCTTATAATCTTTAAGGCGCTCTACAGGAAATGGGAAGTGAAGTAGCCCTTTATTTGAGGGTTTGTCAATCCCTTTGGCTTGAACAAAAAACATCTTCCCTGTAGTCATGTTCTCCTCTACGATTTCGACGAGCATATCTAACCCGTAATCACTTGTCTGAGTGTTTACGATCCATTCTTTAGGGATTAAAGACGTTTTTATCGCGTTAACGGCCGCGTCCCCGATGATGTGGTTGTTGCTCCTTTTAGCCATACGGATTGACTTTGCACAAATTTAATAAAATACTTTGTGAGTGTGTCATATGGAGGGTTGGTGGATCGCGTTTGTATTAAGTCAAGGTCATTGTGAAAAAGAAATTACATGTGTCGCGTGACGGAATGGGGTCTGGTTGAGGCATGTTAAGAAGACTTAATATGCGTCAAAGATGAGCGGCAGATTGTTGAAAGGAAAATTTACTATGTGGCGAATAATCATTATATTTGAGTCGAAAAACAAAAAACTTTGAGTATGGAATACAAGAAGCCAGAAGTTTTAGTAAAGAGCAATCTTCAAATGGCAGATTGCAAGAAAGGCCCCTGCGGTAGGCCTTCGTGTTCCTCAAAGCCCTCGGGCACTCATTAATCTATGTGCGGTAGCTTTTAGTGCTACCGCACTTGGTTATGCATTACTTCAAGTTACCATACATTCTCTATCGAGATTATCCGAATTTCGGTTATCTTACGGATAACCGGAATTATGGGTATGATACTGCGTCAGGAAGTTGTATTAAGGTTGGGGATCGGATCTTGTCCAAGACAGGAAGTGTATTCTACTCGGTGTTGACCGAAAGGCCGCAAACGGTCGATGACCTTTCTCGCAAGATTGCGTCTATGTTTGTTGGCGTGTCTGATTCTGAAGTTAAGACTGACGCGGAGGCATTCTTTGAAGAATTAGCCAAAGATGGTTTTGTCGGGGCCGGCGAATGTGTGCCGTTATTTGTTGACTGTTTTTCTTATGCGGATAAGCATAGGAGAGATCTTCCGCAAGAAGAGTATCGCGCAAATAAGGATGAGGAGTTTTCAAGTTATTGGGGGGCGCAGTATCATCTGTCCCGAGTTCATTTAGAAGTGTCTGGACGGTGTAATGAGCATTGTGTTCATTGCTATTTCCCGGATTCATTCAATAAGAGTGTAATGACTCGCGAGTTGTTTCTCTCGATATTGGAACAGTGTAAAGCTTGTAACGTCCTGAGTATCACGATAAGCGGTGGAGAGCCTATGCTTAATCCGGATTTGTTGTTCTTTATTAATGAATGCCGCAAGAATAACTTTTCGGTGAACCTGCTCTCTAATCTTACACTTCTGTCTGAAGATATGTTAAGGGTGTTTTCCAGGACCCCATTGTTCGGCATTCAAACCTCACTATATTCTATGGTCCCGGATGTGCATGATTCGATAACTAGAGTGAAGGGGAGTTTTGAGAAGACAAAAAGAGCAATTGAGAAGTTGCACGAGTATAACATTCCGATGCAAATCAATTGTCCGGTTATAAAACAAAATAAGAATACATATCAGGATGTTTTGGATTGGGCAAGCAACCTGAACATAGAGGCTAGTAGTGATTATCTGGTTTTTGGCTGCTTTGATGGCTCTAGCGCAAATCTGCGTTGTCGATTGGAACTATCTGAAATAGAATCTATTATCAGAGAGGGCCATCGGGGAGGTAATAAAGAGTCTAATCAGGGACAGGGGAATGGTAATTATACTATATGTCCTGTTTGTATAAGTTCTTTGTGTGTCTCACATGCGGGAGATATCTACCCTTGTGAAGGTTGGCAAAGTTATATTCTTGGGAACGTAAAAAATACGCCGCTCAAGAAGATTTGGGAGGAGTCGAAGGAGATACAGGCATTACGAGATTTAAGTTATGATGATTTCCCAAAGTGCCGAAATTGTGTAGATAAAGATTTCTGCTCAATATGCTTGCTAAGGAATGCAAACGAAAGTCGGACGGGGAGCTATAAGGAAGTAAATCCCTATTTTTGCCGTGTGGCGAGGGTGAAGAGGGCGATTGCTGCTAATGACGTAGGGAATATCGCTATCTAAAATTTTATAGATAATTATTGAATATCCAAAAAAATATAGATAACTTTGCGATGAGATAGATACAGAATGTATGATTGCTACCATATCGGCTGACATAGTTCGTTCCACTTCATTGCAGACGCGGGATTTGATATCTTTGCGGAATAAACTGCGGGGGCTCTTGGACGACTTTGAAAAGGATTATCCAGGCTTCTGGGCCAGGATTGTCCGGGGCGACAGCATTGAGTGCGTCGTGCCGGAGTACGGGGAATCCGTCCGGATAGCCATCTTAATCAAGTTGTTCGTGAAGATGCAGGTGGGAGACTTGGATTGTCAGGAATTGTTGCGCCGACATGGGATCCGGTTCTCCATCGGTATAGCAGATATCGATTATGCGGATAAGGCTGAAGACATGATTAATGGACCGGCCATATTCATATCTGGACGCAATCTGGATGAGCTCAGCAGGAGGGGTGCCTATTCGGCTATTGAGATAGAAGGTGCGCCGAGGTCGCTTAATGATCTACTGGATTCTCATGTTGCACTCATGAGCAACTTGGTAGATTCTTATTCCGCCAAACAGGCTGAGGTGGTGTTCTATAAAATTCTGGGATATAAAGAGGTTGAGATCGCCCGCCTTCTTGGGATATATCAGTCTTCAGTTAATACGCGTTCCGGGAATGCTCAGTGGGGGCTGCTGAATCAATCAATCCGTGATTTTGAAAACTTAAACTTCAATAATATATGTGGATAAACTTGTTTCTGTGCCTCCTGGGGGCGCATTTGATTGCGGATTTCTTTCTGCAGACTCAATCCAGTTGTGATGCGAAGCGGGAGAAGCATTGGCGGAGCGGGCATCATTATTTGCATGCACTTCTCGTATTTGCTCTTTCATGGGTGGTTACGGCTCAGTGGGGCTTCTGGTGGTGTGCGCTGGTGGTTGGTGTTTCGCATTTCCTGATTGACATCTGGAAGTCGTATCGTGAGGAGGATGTGAGGTGGTTTTTGGCGGACCAGGCACTTCATATCCTATTCCTTGTGGGCGTGGCGGTTTGGTGGTGTCAACATGATGCATGGAGTATTCCGTTCTGTATCCCGGCTCGAATTGTTGCTATTGCCGTTGCTGGTATCATTTGCTGGAGGCCGGCAAATTTCTTTATCAAAGAGATGCTGGAGCATTGCCGCGTGAAGGTGCCGGCGGAGACGAAGACGGCGGATTTTCGGGCTGGGGCACTGATCGGTGATCTGGAGCGTTGGCTGATCCTGGCGTTTGTGTTGATGCATCATTACGAGGCGCTGGGCCTTCTGATTGCGGCGAAGTCTATTATCCGTTTCGGTGACGCGCAGACGAAGGAGTCTGAGTATGTGCTCGCCGGGACACTGTTGAGCATATCGATTGCTGTTTTCTCGGGATTGCTGGTGACTCTGATTTAAGAGATAGTTAACGAGTAGAAGCTAGACTAAACAATACCGGGCAGGCTTTTGGGCCTGCCCGGTATTTGTATCTCCTTGTGAGATTGTTAAATGCGGCTCAAACCATAGTTGAATGGGGATGTTAATAACTCTGTTGAAAAAGAATCGGGTTCTAAACGGAAGAATATGATAGATTAATCATATTTTTGTGGCAAGTGATTCGGCAAAGTGCCTGATTACTAATTATATTTAATAGTAATATTTTTAATTATGAATAAGAAAAAACTAGTAATTGCTTTAATATACGATTTTGATGGGACTCTGTCTCCGCAGAATATGCAGGAGTACGATTTCCTTAAAGCTATTGGAATCAAAGATAAGAACCAGTTCTGGGCGGATAATTCCAGACTGGTCCACAGGCATGAGGCCAGTAATATCCTCTGCTATATGAAACTTATGATTGACAAGGCTCATAACGCTGACGTGAGCATAAAGAGACAGCAGTTCGTGGAGTTCGGTAAAAACATCGAACTCTATAAGGGCGTGGAAGGCTGGTTTAAGTTGATGGAAGAGGTCGCAAAGGAAAACGATGTGAAGATCGAACATTATATCAACTCGTCCGGGTTAAAAGAAATGATAGAGGGGACCTCAATCGCTAAGGAGTTCAAAGAAATATATGCTTGCTCTTTTATGTATGTTGATGATGTTGCTGTCTGGCCTGCTGTGGCTGTCGACTTCACAGCTAAGACGCAGTTTTTGTTTATGATTAACAAGGGAATCAGTAAAGTTAGCGACAATGCGAAGATAAATGAATATGTTCCTGAAGATCAGCGGCCTATCCCATTTAAGCATATGGTTTACTTTGGTGATGGAGAAACGGATATACCTTGCATGAAACTCGTGAAACAGCAGGGGGGTTATTCAATCGCAGTGTATAAACCGCGTAACCCGAAGAAGAAGGCCTGTGCGGAGAAATTGGTGAGAGATGAACGAGTTAATTTTGCATGCTCTGCGGATTACTCGAAGAACTCGGAGATTTACTCAACGGTAGTAGCGGTTATCAAAAAAATGAAGTCAGAATACGACTTGACTGCTATGGAAAAGGCAAATCGGAATAAATTCGAGGAGAAGAAATAAATGGGTAAGATTGTATTCGTCCAAGGGGCCATTCTTGTCCGAACCAAATATTTCGCGCCAAAAGATATTGGCGTGGGGTATCAGGAGCCACCAGAGGGAACGAGTGTGGTGATAGACCCACAGGATGAGATAGATGGAGTTAAATGTCTTGTGATTGATGATAAGCACCCACAGTCATTGTTCAATGAGTATTATTCAATGGGGGATAACGTGTCGGAAGATATAGAAACAAGTTATCTGTCTGCCTCTTATTTGGATAGTATTTTCGAATATAGAAAGAGAATCGGCGAGATTTGCGTCGTTGTAAAGAAAGTGTCAGATTGGAATCTCCCTGAGCGTAGATTGGTATATAGGATGTCTTACGTTAATATATTGACATCTTTGGATGCCTTCATCTGCTACGTGCTAATAAAAAGGAGTTTAGAGGATGAGAATTTGTTCAGGGAGATGATGTTTAAATTGGCTCCAACTACTAAGACGGAGAAATGGCAAGCGCTTATTGATACTGGTCGGGACGGAGAGTGGGAGCAAGATGCTATACGCTATGTACAAGAGACCTCGTTCCTGAACATAGAGAGAATAGATAAGGCGTTTAAAGAACTTAATTTTAATCGGATAGTCTACAACCGAAAGCAGATGAGTCGCTATTTTAGGACGCGACATTTGTTAGTTCATAGAAGTGGGCGACAACGGGATGACACCGATGTGGAAATAAGCTATGACGTACTCGCGAAATTGTTGAACGCTTCACATACGCTTGTAGGGGCAATCTTCGATTCGATTTGCCTAACACTAGATAGGGAGATGAGAAACAGACCTCCGGAGAGAGATATCGAAGAAATATTCCCTGGAGGGAGAGTCCGAGCGCCTTTTAAATTAAGCGACTTGGGGAGGTTATTAAGGCGCAACGGAGAGGTGAAACCGTTTGAAGGGATTGATTTGCCGTTTTTATAGGAGATCCCGGGTCAAACCCCAGAATGAGGGGAGAAGCGGAAGGAGGTAACTCCAATGAGCGTTACAGGAACACCTGCCGATACGCCTCAGCCTTCTTCTCCAGCGGCAGGGGGTAGGCGCGGGAGGTGGAGGGCATGCGCCAGAAGCGGAGGGCGGGGAGGTCCACCCAGCCGGCGACGGGCGGGATGGGGCAGTGGAAGGCCTGGGCGGCGAGGGCGCTGGCTTTTTCGCCCGTGGTGACGAGGGTGTGGCAGGTCGGGATGCGGGCCAGCAGGGCGGGGATGTCCGTGGGGGTGACGACCTGCAGGAAGGCGTCGGAGGCGTTGTCTTTGAGGCGGCGTACCTCGCAGGCGGTGTCGTAGAAGGCGAGGCCTTCCCGGGTGCAAAAGTCCCGGATAGCAGTTTCGTCGAAACGTTTTTCGCCCGGCACGCAGAAATGATTCTTTTCCCCGAAGTGGATGATTCCCATGATCCGCCAGAAGTCATTGATCCAGTTGGGGTAGTAGAACGGCATGCACCAGCGGTGCGGCTGGGGCGGGAAGCTGCCCAGGAACAGGATGCGCGCGCCCTCCGGCAGGAAGGGTTCGAAGGGGTGCTTCTCGATAGGTGCTGGCATGGAGGCCTACAGGATCTGCCCGGCAGCGTTCTTGGTGTCGACTTTCTCGATGATGCGCTCGAGGGTGCCGTTTTCATCGAAGATGAAGGTGCGGCGGAGCGTGCCGAGGACCGTTTTCCCGTACATTTTCTTTTCGCCCCAGGCTCCGAAGGCTTGCAGCATCTCGGTCGAGGGGTCGGAGAGCAGGCGGAACGGCAGCTCGTATTTGGCGCGGAAGCCAGAATGGGACTTGGCGCTGTCCTTGCTGACGCCGACGACGTTGTAGCCGGCGGCCGTGAGCTCCGCGTAGTTGTCCCGGAAGGAGCAGGCCTCGGCGGTGCAGCCGGAGGTGTTGTCCTTGGGGTAGAAGTAGATGATGGTCTTGCGGCCCTTGCCGATAAAGTCCTCGGACTGAACCGTTTGTCCGTCCTGGTCCACCACCTCGAAGTGGGGCATCTTGTCTCCGATCTTGAGCATATTATTCTGTTGATTCGTTTAATTTTCTCCCCAGCATCCACCCTGTCGCGCCCACGGCGACGGCCAGGGCGCAGATAATCACCTCCACGGCAACCATGCCCGCGGATTTGGACAGAATCACCGCGATGCCGTCCACCAGGGCGTGCAGCAGGATGGCGGCGGGGAAGAGCCAGAGCCATTTGCCGCTGCGGCGCACGGCCGTCCAGACCATCATGGAAAGTCCCAGCTGAATGACCAGGGCCGAGAGGCGCTCCCAGAAGCCGATGAGCAGCGTGCCTGCAGTGAGGGTCTCCAGCTGCGCAAACTGCCCCTGCAACTGCTCCTGAGCCTCTGCGGGGGCGGCGGCGATGAGCGTGTCCGCCTGCCCGGCGTTGATCATCACGGACAGAACCAGGTTGGAAATCATTGTGATCCCAAAGATAATCAGCATTTCCACGCCGCCGTGGCCGATACCGTACGCGACGCCCGGCAGGGCGGTGCCGGGCTCCCGGCGCATCAGAAACTTCATGGCGAGAAATCGCCCCGTCTCCTCAAAGAGTCCGGCTGCCATCCCGCCATAAAGCGCATAGTGCCAGGTATTTGCCATAATGGCCGGGCCGTGCGGACCCTTCAGTACCAGCAGGTGCAGGATAGGTTCCAGCACCAGTGCAAACACGATGAAAGTCCCGGCGCCAATCAGGATGGTCTGCCAACGGATCCGGTATTTGCGCACCAGCCACCAGGCCAGCGCAACGGGCACGGCGAAGCCCAGCAGGGCCGCCACCGCCAAGAAAATGAGGGTGATAACGGGTATCATGCTCAAAGATACTGCTTTTCCCAGTTATGGCAAACCATACGAAAAAGAAAGTNNCGTTTAACTGCAAGAACCTCTGTAATGCGCTTGCGCTCAGGCCTTCCTGTCATCTCTTTATTTCTGTTTTTTGCACAAACACCTCGTAACTCCTTGATCCTTAGCATGCATCAATTAAACGTTTAATCTTCGTCTTTTATTTTTCTTTTCCCCATCTTGCGGGCAAGATAGAAAATCTTTGACCATGTAAGAAATATTCTTACCTTTGTGGAGGAACCAAGTATGTATGAAATGGCAAGAACTGTAACAGTGTCTTTGGGCCCGCATTATGAGGAGTTTATCCGGCAGAACATTGCCGGAGGACGCTACAATAATGCCAGCGAGGTCATCCGGGCGGCGCTCCGTCGACTGGAGGAGGATGAGACCAGGCTTGCTGCCATACGCGCTGCTTTAATCGAAGGTGAGGAGAGTGGGATCGTCGAGGATTTTGATCCTCAGGCGTTCGTGAAACGGTTAAATGCAGAGTATGATGCAGAAGTACAGGCTGTCTAGGCTGGCAGAGAAAGATCTGGCGGGAATCTGGCGTTATACGCTTGAGAAATGGTCACGAGAGCAGGCTGACAAGTATCTAAATGGTCTGCTACGTGCTTGTGCTGATATAGCGAAAGCTCCTAATACCCTGGGTCAACCCTATGGGTATGTACGGGATGGTTATCGAAAGTATTCATTCGGCCGGCACGTTATCTTCTTTTTTGTCTTGGAGGATGGCAGTACGCTGATCTCCAGGGTGCTCCATGAACGGATGGATTATGATCGGCATCTGGAGTAATTAGAGGAGGACGGGGCTTCTATGTCACAATCATTAACGAAGATATACATCCATCTGGTGTTCTCTACCAAGTGTCGCAGGGACTCGTTACCGAAGGATCACCTGGCGGATGTGCATGCCTATATGGCGGCGATATTCAACAACAATGGATGTCTGGCCATTCAGGTGGGCGGCACCACGAACCACGTTCATGCCCTGTTTGTCCTGGGGAAACAGGTCAATTTGGCGGATATTGTGCGTAGGGTCAAATCATGTACATCGCGGTGGATCAATGAGACGTACGGTAATCCGTTTTTCCATTTCGGTTGGCAGGACGGATATGGTGCGTTCAGCGTGGGTTACAGACATGTGGATATCGTGGTGGCGTACATCAAGGGCCAGGAGGAACACCACCGGAAGAAGACGTTCCAGAACGAGTTGCGTCAGATTTGTGAGTCGTATNNCCGTAGGGGGCTCATACCCAACCGGGTAGGGTTAAAATATGAGCCCCTTACAGGGGCGATTTTGGGGGTGTTGAATGTTTGCGTTGGGCCAAGGCCCAACGCAATGATGAATGGCCCCTACGGGGCATTCAATGGACTCCTGGCCCAACGCAATGTTATGATGAATTGCCCCTACGTTGAGTTGAATTGCCCCTACGGGGCATTTTTGGTTGCGGGCCGACGACCCCGTAGGGGTCAAATAACAATTAGGATGGGGGCTTGCCCCGATCCATGGGATGGGACATCCCATATATGCCCCCGTAGGGGGCTCATAC
>LXOW01184617.1_pt1 | contig 20335 bp, 22 predicted proteins | sample 1368591 | NCBI WGS metagenome assembly LXOW01 (sample SAMN04884650, study PRJNA319009) | bovine gut metagenome | isolation source: Cow rumen | host: Bos taurus | place: Italy: Legnaro (PD) | collected 2014-07-09
GGTGCTACGCTGACCTCTAATGGTGTTGATGAAATGATCAAGCGTACTTTCGGCATTTGGACTGGCGAGTACGACTTCGACGTTGACGAATCGGAGCTGACGAAGAAGCTGCTCAAGGCTTGTCTGACAGGTAACGATTCAATTAGTGATGCTGAACTTGAGAAGATGTTGAAAGTAAGAAAAGTNNGCATTATTCAGTAAACAAAATAAGGAGGTTTTTACTAACCCGTTGAACCTCGACCACCCGATTCTTGGACAGGTATTGGGTATCTGCTCAGCCTTGGCTGTTACTTCGCAGTTGAAGCCTGCCATCGTGATGGGTCTCGCTGTGACGGTCATCACCGCCTTTGCGAATGTGATTATCTCAATCATCCGCAACACCATTCCTAACCGCATCCGTATCGTGGTGCAGCTGGTAGTGGTTGCTGCCCTTGTAACAATTGTCTCTCAGATTCTGAAGGCATTTGCCTACGATGTCAGCGTAGAGCTCAGCGTCTATGTCGGACTGATTATTACCAACTGTATCCTCATGGGTCGCCTCGAGGCCTTCGCCATGATGAACAAACCCTGGCCTTCGTTCCTCGATGGTGTGGGTAACGGACTTGGTTATGCCATGATCCTGGTCATTGTGGGTGCTGTTCGCGAACTCTTGGGGCGTGGTTCTCTGCTGGGTTTCCAGATTATTCCGGATGCCTGCTATGAGATGGGTTATCAAGACAATGGCATGATGACCATGCCTGCCATGGCGCTGATTCTCGTTGGTTGTGTGATTTGGGTACATCGTGCTTACTTTTATAAGGAGAAATAAGATATGGAACACGCAATATCATTACTGTTTAGGTCGATTTTCGTCGACAATATGATCTTCGCCTTCTTCCTCGGCATGTGCTCTTATCTGGCTGTGTCGAAGACTGTGAAGACTTCGCTGGGACTCGGTCTCGCCGTGACCTTCGTGCTCACCGTTACCGTTCCCGTCAACTATCTGTTGCAGACCAAGGTGCTGGGTCCTGACTGTCTCGTGGAGGGTGTTGACCTTTCATACCTCTCGTTCATCCTGTTCATTGCTGTCATTGCTGGTATGGTTCAGCTGGTTGAGATGACTGTTGAGCGCTATTCTCCCTCGCTCTATGCGGCACTGGGCATCTTCCTGCCCCTGATAGCCGTAAACTGTGCCATCATGGGTGCTTCGCTCTTCATGCAGCAGCGCATCCTGATGGAACCTTCTAATTCCCAGGCCATCACCTCTATATGGGATGCTATTGTCTATGGCTTCGGTTCTGGTATCGGTTGGACCCTGGCCATCGTTGCGCTGGGTGCTATCCGTGAAAAGATGCAGTACTCTGACGTTCCCAAACCTCTGCAAGGTCTTGGCATCGTATTTATCACTGTAGGCCTTATGGCAATGGCCATGATGTGTTTCTCTGGACTGAACATATAAAATTTAAAAGTTATAAAATTATAGAATTAAAGAAATATGGCTCAGTTTATTGCATATAGTATAGGAGTTTTCCTCCTGGTCATCATCCTTGTGGTGATTGTGCTGCTCGTGGCTAAGAAATATCTTTCGCCCAGTGGCAATGTGAATATAGAAATTAATGGTGACCGTACCATCTCTGTAGCTCAGGGCGCATCGCTGATGGCCACGCTGAATGAGAATGGTGTGTTCCTGCCCTCTGCTTGTGGCGGTAAAGCCTCCTGCGGACAATGTAAGGTGCAGGTTCTTGAGGGTGGGGGCGAGATCCTCGACTCAGAGAAACCCCACTTCTCCCGTAAGGAGATTAAGGCTGGTTGGCGTCTTGGCTGTCAGTGTAAGGTGAAGGGCGATTTGAAGATTCATGTCGATGAGTCAATCCTCGGCGTGAAGGAGTACGAATGTACCGTTATCAGCAACAAGAACGTGGCTACGTTTATCAAGGAGTTTAAGGTGCAGCTGCCCGCAGGTGCCCACATGGACTTCCTGCCTGGCTCTTACGCTCAGATTAAGATTCCAGCCTTCGACTGCATCGACTATGACAAGGACTTTGACAAGTCGCTGATTGGTGACGAGTATCTGCCTTCATGGGAGAAGTTCGGCTTGTTCCCCTTGAAGTGTAAGAACCCCGAACCCACCATTCGTGCTTACTCTATGGCAAACTACCCAGCTGAAGGCGATGTCTTCATGCTCACCGTGCGTATCGCCACGCCGCCGTTCAAACCCGACCGCAGTGGCTTTATGGATGTCAACCCGGGTATTGCCTCGTCTTACATCTTCTCGCTGAAACCAGGCGACAAGGTGGTTATGAGTGGACCTTATGGTGACTTCCACCCGCATTTCGACTCGAAGCGCGAGATGATATGGGTTGGTGGTGGTGCTGGTATGGCTCCGCTGCGTGCACAGATTATGCACATGACAAAGACGCTGCACACTACCGACCGCGAGATGCACTACTTCTATGGTGCACGCGCTCTGAACGAGGTGTTCTATCTCGACGACTTCCTGGGCTTGGAGAAGGAGTATCCCAACTTCCACTTCCATCTGGCACTGGACCGTCCAGATCCGGCAGCCGATGCTGCAGGCGTGAAGTACACTCCAGGCTTCGTCCACAATGTGATGTTCGAGACTTACTTGAAGGACCACGAGGCCCCCGAGGATATCGAGTACTACATGTGCGGACCTGGCCCGATGTCAAAGGCTGTAGTGTCTATGCTCGACTCTCTCGGTGTAGAGCCCGAAAGTATTATGTACGATAACTTCGGCGGATAAAACCGTCTGGTTGATACCAAAAGAAAACGTGGGAATATCATTTCGATACTCCCACGTTTTTCTTGATTAAAGATATCTTTAGTAATTGAACTCGCCAAATTCCGAACGGATGGTAAGCGACTTCTTGCCTTCCTCGATGTGACCAACTATCTGGGCATCGATGTTGAAGCTCTTACTGATCTCGATGACTTTCTCTGCGACCTCAGGACGAACGTAAATCTCCATGCGGTGGCCCATGTTGAACACCTGGTACATCTCCTTCCAATCGGTGCCTGAACACTCATGGATGGCACGGAAGAGTGGGGGGACTGGGAACATGTTGTCCTTAACGACGCGGCAGTTGTCGTTGACGAAGTGCAGCACCTTGGTTTGGGCGCCTCCTGTACAGTGAACCATGCCGTGAATCTCGGGACGCATCTCGTCAAGCAGCTTCTTAATCACAGGTGCATAGGTTCTTGTTGGCGATAAAACTAATTGTCCAGCATTGACAGGTGAACCCTCGACAGTGTCGGTCAACTTATATTTTCCGCTGTAAACCAAATCGTTTGGCACAGCATGGTCGTAGCTCTCCGGATAGTTCTTAGCCAGATACTTGGCAAACACATCGTGACGGGCCGAGGTCAGGCCGTTAGAACCCATGCCGCCATTGTAACGTTTTTCGTAAGTAGCCTGACCTGTTGACGACAAGCCTACAATGACATCGCCTGGTTGGATATGGGCATTGTCAATAACGTCAGAACGCTTCATGCGACAGGTAACAGTGCTGTCAACAATGATGGTGCGAACCAGGTCGCCTACATCGGCCGTCTCGCCACCAGTGGGGTAGATGCCGATGCCCATCTCGCGGAGCTCAGAGAGCAGTTCGTCGGTACCATTGATGATGGCAGAGATAACCTCACCGGGGATGAGCATCTTGTTGCGCCCGATGGTAGAGCTGACAAGGATGTTATCGACAGCACCCACGCAGAGCAGGTCGTCGGTATTCATGACGATGGCATCCTGAGCAATACCTTTCCATACAGAGAGGTCGCCAGTTTCCTTCCAATACATATAGGCAAGGGCTGACTTGGTGCCAGCGCCATCGGCATGCATGATGTTGCAGTATGCCGGGTCTCCTCCGAGGATGTCGGGGATAATTTTGCAGAATGCCTGAGGGAAGATTCCCTTATCAATGTTTTTGATGGCGTTGTGTACGTCTTCCTTTGCAGCCGAAACACCACGCATCATATAACGGTTGTTGCTCATATATTCTTTTTACGACAACTTATATTGTTTTTACGACAACTTAGAAAATATTTAAAACTTTACTTGCGGCGCTTTCTCTGCACCTGCGTCAGCCTCGAACTTATTCATCGTATCGAAGCCAAAGAGACCTGCGAGGAGGTTCTTCGGAAACTTACGAATCACGATATTGTAGTTCTGTACAACCCCGTTATAAGTATTGCGGGCTTCGTTGATGCGGTTTTCGGTACCTTCCAACTGCACCTGCAAGTCACGGAAGTTCTCGTTGGCTTTCAGGTCAGGATAGTTTTCCTGCACGGCAAGCAGACGACCCAGTGCGGCACCCAGTTCTCCTTGTGCCTGCTGGAACTCCTTCATCTTCTCTGGTGTCATGTTCGAGGGGTCGATGGTCATCTGGGTAGCCTTGGCACGTGCGTTGACAACACTTTCCAGGGTTTCTTTCTCATGAGCAGCATATCCCTTGACCACCTCCACAAGATTGGGAATGAGGTCTGCACGACGCTGATAAGCCGACTGTACGTTAGCGAAGGCAGTAGTTGCTTTCTCCTGTTCTCCAACCATTGAATTGTAAGCACTTGAAGCCCACAGGGCAACAATCACCACAGCTGCGATGATTCCGATAGTTGATTTACTTAATTTCATAATGCATTATTTTTAAAAAGTTAATAAATTCGTTGTTGTTTACCAGCGTGACGTAGCTCCACCACCACCGAAGGAACCTCCTCCGAAGTGGCCACCACCTCCTCCGCTAAAGCCTCCGCCTCCTCCACTGAAGCCTCCGAAACCACCCCCGCTACTGCTCTGGGATGCTTCGTAGAACGGGTTAGACATCAGGGAGGCAGCTCCTGCCATTCCCAGCCAGTGGTATTGGCGATTCTTGCGCAGGAAGAATACACACCATGCGATGATGACCAATAGGGTAATACCCATCGTTGCCAAACCCTCATCCACATCGTCGTCAGCATTAGCGAGCAGGTTAGACATCTGTGGCAGTTGCTTTTTCTGCAAGGTAGAATAAAGGGCTTCCGTCAGATAGTACATGGCGCTATCGGGCATTTCGGCACGCATGGCAGGTACCACATATTGCTGTTCCAAACGGTGGCACTCAGCATCCGTCAAATCAGCCTCCAAGGCACGTCCTGGCGAGATGTTGATGCTGTGGTCTTGATAACCCACCACCACCATCAGTCCTTTGTTGCCATAGCCCACGCCATATTTATTACCCACGTCCTGAGCAAAACGGAAGGGGTCGTCATTCTCGATATAGTTGACCACGATGACGAGTGACTGCACGCCCAACTCGTTGTCCAGCCGTTTCAGCGTGATGTTCATGTGGTCAACGGTTTGCTGTGTCAGTACATGATCGGGATTGGAAACATACTGTGTGGAATCCTGCAAGAACGGGATGGGGATGTTCTCAGCATTCCATGCTGTTGCCTCCTGACTGCTGCTAACAGCCTGCGAGGTTTCGGCAAAAGATGGTTCTTCAGACCATGGCATGGCTGCGCTACAGCATACCATTGCGAAGATGATACCGATATAGAACACTTTTCCCCAAATCTTACGTAACTTGGTCCACTCAGGGTTTGCCTGCTTGTATTGCTCGAATATCGCTTTCTTCTTTCCCTGGTATTCGCGGGCCAGCGCCTCATATTTCTTGGAATATTGGCGTTTCAGCTTGGACGATGTCAGCTTTTGCAACAGTCCTTCTTGTGAGGCTTCCATGTCGTAGGCTTCCTCTAAGGCCGTGATAGCATCGTTGTACTGACGGGTCAGGATNNGGAGAAAACCCTGTGCGGATTCCATATCGTATGATTCCTGCAGTGCAGTGATGGCATCATTGTACTGACGGGTCAGGATGTTTATTTTCTCTAAATATTCTGCCATGGCAGCTTTCTGTTTTTATTTCTCGTGCCAGAACTCCCACGAGGCAAATGCCTGAAGGAGCAGCATTTCCAAGCCATTTTTCACCTGGGCACCATGTTCGGCACCCCGTTTCATAAACAGGGTCTCGTCAGGATTGTATATCAGGTCATAAAGGATGGTATGCGAATCCATTGCCTCATAGGGCAGTTGCGGACACTCTTCGGTCTTTGGATACATGCCTATCGGAGTACAGTTCACAATGACATTATATTCCTTGATAACCTCCGGGGTGATGGTCTTATACTGGATCGTGCCGGGACGTTCATAGCGACTCACAAAAAGGGTTTCCAGTCCCAGGTTCCTCAGTCCGTAGTCTATCGCCTTGGAGGCACCTCCAGTACCAAGTATCAGAGCCTTTTTATGCCATTTCTTGTCCAGCATGGGCTCAATGCTTTGGGTAAAGCCTATCACGTCGCTGTTATACCCTTTCAGCTTGATCTTGCTACCCTCATGCGTGACGCGAATCACGTTCACGGCACCAATAGCCCGGGCCTCGGGAGAGATGGTGTCGAGATACTGCATCACCTTTTCTTTATAAGGAATGGTGACGTTCAGTCCTTTCAAGTTAGGGTTAGAGTCCACTACCTCATTCAGCAGGTCCACATCGGGTATCTCGAAGTTCTCATACACTGCATTGATGCCTTCATCCTGAAATTTCTGGTTGAAGTAACTGATGGAGAACGAGTGTCCCAGTGGATAACCTATCAGTCCGTACTTGTCCATAATTGTAAGGTCTTATTTGGTTGCAAAATACATGGTGCAGATACCAAAGGTCAGCCTCTTGAAGGATGCCTTCTCAAAGCCTGCCTTGCCAAGAATCCCTACCATTTGCTCTCCCTGCGGAAAAGCCTCAATGGTTTTCGTCAGATACGTGTATGCACTAGTGTCTTTGGAAATCAGTCTGCCATAGACTGGTAACACGGTGTGCGCATAGATGTGAAACAGTTGCTTCATAGGGAAACTGACGGGTGTCGTCAGTTCCACAATACTCAGATGTCCTCCTTTCTTCAGTACTCTGCACATCTCTGCCAACCCCTTGTCCAGGTCTGCAAAGTTACGGATACCGAAAGCGGCTGTTACTGCGTCGAACGACTCGCTAGGGTAGGAGAGACTCATACAGTCTTGTCTTTCAAAGGTGATGGCATTGTCCAATCCTTTTTCCTTTACCTTCTGACGTCCTATCTCCAACATTCCTTCTGAGATGTCTGCCCCCACCAGTTGACTACCTGGGAACATCTCACAAGCCTGAATGATAAAGTCACCTGTTCCTGTGGCGATGTCCAACCATTTGTGGGGGGTGAATGGGAGGAGTTGTTGCAGCGCCTTGTGTCGCCAGTATTTGTCGATATTCCACGAGAGACGATGGTTTAAGGTGTCGTAGGTAGGGGCGATGTTGTCGAACATCTGCTCTACCTGCGTAGTCTTATCACCCTCGTTATAGGGTTTTATCGTCTCTTGATGGTACATGATATTAAAGTCTGGTTTTCAGATAGTTACTAACGTTGTTTTCGATGCGGGCAGCCAAGTCATCACTATCGGCTGCTTTCTGGAAGGCCTCGCCGGTGATGTGCTCATACAACTCAATGTAACGCTCACTTACACTCTCTGCGTAGGCATCGGTAATCTCAGGCATCACCTGTCCGGGTTCGTTCATGAAGTTGTGCTCAATGAGCCACTGACGTACAAACTCCTTAGACAACTGCTTCTGGGGCTTGCCTTCTTTCAGGTTCTGCTCATATCCCTCAGCATAGAAGTAACGGGAAGAGTCTGGCGTATGGATCTCGTCAATCAGGAATACTTTGCCATCGCGTTTGCCAAACTCATATTTGGTATCTACCAGAATCAGACCTTGCTTCATGGCAATCTCCTGACCACGGGCAAAAAGCTTGCGGGTGTAGTCTTCCATCACTTTGTAGTCTTCCTCGCTGACAATACCCTGGGCAATGATCTCCTCTCTGGAGATGTTCATATCGTGACCTTCGTCAGCCTTGGTGGTCGGTGTGATGATTGGCTCTGGAAAACGCTCATTCTCCTTCATGCCCTCAGGCAGTCTGACACCACACAGTGACCTGACGCCGTTCTTGTATTCACGCCATGCAGAACCCGTCAGGATAGAGCGGATAATCATCTCTACGCGGAAACCCTCGCATTTCAAACCTACGGTAACCATAGGGTCGGGAGTTGCCAGTTTCCAGTTGGGACAAATGTCACTGGTTGCATCCAGGAACTTGGCAGCAATCTGGTTCAGCACTTGTCCTTTGTAGGGAATACCCTTGGGCAGTATGACGTCAAAGGCCGAAATACGGTCTGTTGCCACCATGACCATCAGGTCATCGTCAATGTTATAAACATCACGAACCTTGCCGTGATACACGCTCTTCTGTCCTTCGAACTTAAAGTCCGTCTTTGTTAATGCTTTCATATTTCTAATTTTTCAGTTTTCACTTTTCTTTGACCTAAAGGTGCAAAGCGACCCAAGGGTCGAGCGCACTTTTCACTTCTTGTCATAGCGCTCGTAGGCATTGACGATACGGGTCACGAGCTTGTGGCGCACAATATCCTTACGGTTCAACTCCACGATGCCGATGCCCTCTACCTCCTTCAGTATCTCTAGGGCCTCTACCAGTCCGCTTTTCTGGGTCTTGGGCAGGTCTATCTGGGTCATATCACCCGTAATAATCATCTTGGTATTCCATCCCATTCTGGTCAGAAACATCCTGATCTGCTGGGGCGTTGTGTTCTGCGCCTCGTCAAGAATCACCACCGCATCACTCAGGGTGCGCCCTCTCATAAAGGCCAGCGGGGCTATCTGGATGATGTGCTTCTCCATCATGTCCTGCAGCTTCACCTGGGGGAGCATATCCTCCAGCGCATCGTACAGAGGCTGCAGATAGGGGTCTATCTTATCCTTCATGTCGCCTGGCAGGAATCCCAGTTTCTCTCCAGCCTCTACGGCTGGGCGCGACAAGATGATCTTTTTCGCAGTCTTCTCTTTCAGGGCTTTTACAGCCAAGGCTATCGACAGATACGTCTTACCTGTTCCTGCGGGTCCTACGGCAAACACCATGTCATTGTCGTTATAGGCATCTATCAGTTTCTGTTGGTTCTCCGAACGGGCCTTGATGGCTCTTCCTGACATGCTATAGACCACCACTCCGTCGGGCACCTCATCCTGAGTCTTGTGTCCTTTGATAATGTCCAGGATATCCTCTTCTTTCAGCGAGTTGAATTTCAGCACATGCTTTCTCATACGCTCCGCACTCTCTTCGAAAGCGGCCATCTGCTCCTCGTCACCCAATACTCTGATTACATTGTCACGGGCAACAATACGCAACTTGGGATATAATGCTCGCATCATCTGAAGATGCTGATTTCCTATTCCGTAGAACACCACAGGGTCGATGTCCTCTAATACTATATGCTTCTCTATCAAAACGTACGTTATTCTTAAAATCTTTGCAAAGGTACGAAAAATTTCCGAATGACAACCGCCTGATACCATTTTTTTTCGTACCTTTGCCGACGTTTATGAGATACAACACGAATCAACAGGGAGAATATGAGCATTATGTGGTGGAGGAAGAACAGCCGCTGTTGGCGTTCTTGCTTGCCCATGTTCACGAGACGCGTACCAAGATTAAGCAGACATTGCAGGGGCAGGGAATCCGGGTGAATGGAAAGACGGTCACTCAGTTCGACTATATGCTGTCACCTGGCATGAAGGTGGCTGTGAGCAAGACCAAACGCAACCAGACGCAGTTCAAGAGTCGCTATCTGCGCATTGTCTATGAAGACCGCTGGCTCATTGTGATTGAGAAACAGCCGGGCATCCTTTCCATGGCAGCAGGTCATTCCTCGCTCAATGTGAAGTCGGTGCTCGACGACTATTTCCGTAAGTCGCATCAGAAATGTCGTGCCCATGTGGTTCACCGACTTGACCGCGATACCTCGGGACTGATGGTTTATGCCAAGGATATTGATACAGAACAGGCGTTAGAGCACAACTGGCACGATATCGTCTATGACCGTCGCTATGTGGCTGTTCTATCGGGCGAGATGGAACAAGACGAGGGTACCATTCAGAACTGGCTGAAAGATAACAAGGCTTATGTTACCTATTCTTCCCCTGTCGATAATGGAGGAAAACTGGCCATCACCCATTTTCATGTGATGGATCGTACCACCGAGCACTCCTTGGTCGAGTTCAAACTGGAAACGGGACGTAAGAACCAGATTCGTGTTCATGCTGCCGATATGGGCCATCCTGTATGCGGCGATACCAAATACGGTAATGGCGATGATCCGCTTCATCGTCTTTGCTTACATGCATGGCTGTTGTGCTTCTATCATCCCGTAACACAACAGCCGATGGAGTTTGAAACCACAGTGCCTGCATCCTTCCGGCACTTGTTTAAATAAATTACAGAAATGGAACAGGATTTTTATACTTACATAGCACTGCTACTCCTCATCGTGATAGCCGTCTTGGTCATCAAGAAAGTAGCCTCCTGCCTAATCAAGAGTATAGTCACCATCGTACTCATCGCGGTTGGTGTGGCTATCTACTATTATTATATAAGGTAAGAGAGGGCAGAAAGGCTCAGAGGAGAAGTCCGATGCTCACGCAAAGTCCGTAAATCAACATATTACGGGCAGTTTCCTCCAGGCAGATGTTCAGTTCCCGACCATGATGGATGCGTTTCATCTTCAGCCAGGTAAAGGTGTGCAGCAACAGATAGATGATGGGGAGGATAAAGGCCAGCACATGACCGTTTACCCAGAAGGTGATACCGAGCAGTGTGGCAGTGATACCCAGCCATAAATAGAAATGCTCTGCCGAGGTGGCACCAATCTCTACCACCAATGTCCTCTTCCCACTGCGCTCGTCGTTCTCTCGGTCTCTGTAGTTGTTCACCATCAACAATCCGTCAATCACCAGCCCACAGGCAATAGAGGCCAAAAACACCTGCCAATTCAAGGTGTGCAGCTGGATATAATAGGTGGCACATACGGGTACGATACCAAAAAATACGAGTACTAGCACATCGCCTAAGCCGATATACGACAGGTGGGTGGTATAGAGAAAACAGAACACGACACACAATAGTCCTATCAAGATCATCTCCAATCCTCCGTAATAGACGAGGGGCAGCCCCACCAGACATGCCGCAATGGTCGTGGTGGCAATGGCTTTTTTCATAGAGTCTGTCTTCACCCAGCCTTGTGTGCAGGCTCTCAAAGGCCCCAGACGGGTCTCTGCCTCGTCATTTCCTTTGGCAAAGTCAAAAAAGTCGTTAATGAAGTTGGCATCTATCTGCATCATCATCGCAAAAAGCAGACAGAGAATGGCTGCCACGACGTTGAATGTCCCGTATTCATAGGCCTTGGCATCTGTCCAGGCCAGTGCCAGGCCAATCATGACAGGTACTGCTGCACCCGACAGCGTCTTGGGGCGTGCAGCCAGCAGCCAGGCCTTCCATGAATCCTGTTTTATATTTTTTTCGTCCATATCGCGTGCAAAGTTACATTTTTTTTCTTATCTTTGCAAGCGATATGATGACAAATAATCCTTCCCTTGATTTGGTGGAGTTCGTAGAGACTCAGATTTTACCACAGTATGCACAGTTTGATAAAGCTCATAACATGGAGCATGTCACCCGTGTCATCCGATCCTCACTGGCCTTGGCACGTAGTACAGGGGCCGATATCGATATGGCATATACCGTAGCGGCTTATCATGACCTGGGACTCTCTGGCCCCCGAGCCATCCATCATATTACCAGTGGCAAGATCCTTCAGGCTGATGTGCGCCTGAAACGCTGGTTCTCTCCCGATCAGATCAAGATGATGAAGGAAGCAGTAGAAGACCATCGTGCCTCTGCTTCACGCACACCACGCAGCATCTATGGCAAGATAGTGGCTGAGGCCGACCGTGACCTGGACCCGGAACATGTCATCCGACGAACCATCCAGTTTGGACTGTCCAATTATCCCGAGCTCGATAGGGAGGGGCATTGGCATCGTTTCATGAAACACATGGATGAGAAATACAGTGTCAATGGCTACCTGCATCTCTGGATTCAGGGATCAGAAAACGAGCGCAAACTCGAAGAGTTACGCTCGCTAATCGTGAATCTCACGGCTATGCGCGAGGTCTTTAACCGTCTGTTCTTGGAAGAAACTAGATAGTCTAGACCAATCTAGATCATCTAGACCATCTAGAAAATCTAGTATTTCCTAGTTATAGAAATTCCAACTCACGCCAAATCTCAGGATGCGTTTGTTGGTAGGATAGTGTGGTGCCAAAAAGTACTCCTTCGATCCAGAGCCCGCATTCACATGACTCATGGCGATAAAGAAACGGGTTCGCTTCAGATGCATGTTCGCATAGACGTCAATATACGGATAGCCACCAATTTCTTTCTTGCTCTCTGCATTCTTCTGGATGGCAAACTGGGCAATCTGGGGCAGATAGTCGGGCGCATTGTATTTCGTGAAATAGGTCACACAGCCACCAAACTCTACCAGCAGCACCTTGGCAATGCGGAATTTCAGATAGAGATTCGAGAAAATATTCAGGTCGGGTAGGGGCAGCACATCTTTGTTGCTGGAATTCTGGTAGGTCAGGATATTCTCCCAGTTCAGCACACCCAGTGTGAAGTCTTGTTTTACTTGAGCAGTCAGCACATTGATGTTCCCACTCTCCTGGTACACACCACCTGTCAGCTGTTGTCTGCCTGTCGGAGTGGCCTGATAGCTCATGCCGTAGTAGATGTAGTTCTGCAGTTCCTCTACGGCCACCCTCAGCTGTGTCCTGGTCTTGTCGTAGGTAAACAATCCTTCGATATGTGTTCTGGTCTCAGCACTCAGGCTTTGGTCCCACTTCAGGTGCTTCGATAGGAAGTTCTCGTGGAAATAACTGGGTTTGGTGCGATGGAAGAATGCTTTAGCAGCCAGTCTGAGGGTGTCTCCCCATAGCTTGAAGTTCAGGTCTGTATTGAAATCGAGTGCCAGTGCTCCAGATTGCATACCTGTCACACCCAGCTCTGCGGCCAGGTTGAAGTGGAAGGTCTTTCCTTGCGTCTTCGACAATTGTCCGCCTACATTCAGACAGTGATCCGAGTGCTTGGCCAGATAATAGTCGGTGGCTCCTTCCAACAGGGCAGGCATCTTGTAGCGACGCATCTCATAAGAGACAAAGCCCTTCAGTCCAGCCTTCATATACTTGTTGAAACCTTCCAGCAAAGCCAGTCCGAAGGTGTTCTTCACCGAGAGGTATCGGTATTTGTCGTTGATGCCTACATCTCCGTATTCACCCTCGTCATCCGCATCGTAGAACGTGTCTGCATAGTAGGAATCAGGACTTAACGCAGCGTTGTAGGTGCGGTCATAGTTGTTCAGGTCCAAGGTGTGGATAATGCTGGTCACGGGTACATATTCCCGCTTCATCGTGGCATCTATTGAGTCCTGCAGGGCCTTCTCTGCCATCATGCTGTCCATCTTCTCCTGCGACTCTACCTTGATACGGGTGGTATCTGCGGGAAGGTCTTTCTTCGTTCCTGGCTCATCACCCATGATCTTGGCGTGCTCTGGTCTTCCCTTGGGGGCTTCCATGACGGGTTCATTCTTTCTCCTGCCAGAGTTCTCTTCTTTCTGCCCCATTTTTTCTCGGGCTTCCCGCTGCTCCTTGTTCTTGGCAGATGCTTTGGCAAATTCGCGGGCCTTGATTTCTTCGTCGGTCATCTTGACTTTCCGGTAGAAACCGATATTGTATCGATGTGAAAAGAACAGGTGCTGTGAGTTGTTGCGGTTGAAGTTCCTCGACAGAACGGTGGGAATCTCGTCTTCCGAATACTGGGTGGTCTCCAGTTCGGGGTGTGTGATATAGTTGTCATTGACAATACCACCATTCTCCGTGGCTTTTCGGTGGTAGGTGGATCCCAGGAAGTGCATCTGGTACCGGTCTCCAATATACGTGGCATACAGCGAGGCCCTGAAGTGTGAGTTGGCCTGGTTCTGGTAATAGCCTCTGGCATAGTAATAGTCCAAGTCAAAGCCCATTCCCAATTTCTTTCCCGCATTGATACCGAACTTGGCATCGATATGGTCTTCTCCGTTCTGCTTGTCACCACAGTTGTCATAGCTGATATTGGTATAGGGCGACAATGTGTTTAGATAAAGGAAGTCCTCCGGTTCCTTGGTGGTATAGTCATAGGAGTCCGTAAAGAAAAACTCGCCGAATGGTCTCCTGTCTATGAAGATACGGTTCAGTCGGGAAGAATAGTTGTTACCGATGGAGTTGTATTCTCCATACATGCCGGTGTTATAGATACTGTTCTGGTATAGGTGTGGCATGGTGTCCAGCTCTGCCTTACGGACATCTCCGAACCTGCGGTCCACCGTCCAGGCCCATACACCTTTGGGTACTTCCTTGTTGTTCTTGACAGAGTCTCTCTTGTTGGGATTGAAAGAGCCGGATTCATTGCGTTGGGTGATATTGCCGGACGCATCCATCTCATTATACACTTGAGCCTGCATCTGTAGGACAGTGCAGGCTACGAGGGAGCATATCAGGATTCTTTTCTTATTCTTCATTTTTATACATCATTCTCAGGGCAGACTCCGAAAACTTAATCAGCATGGAGCCTAGGATGACATAAAGACCTGTTTCGCGCGATACCTTATAATATAAGAGCAAACCGGCAATGGCTCCGATGATAAACACGAAATTCAGCCAGTTGCGTAAAACTTTAATGCTCATTCAGCAGCGATTCGAACTTGTTAAACAGGAAGTCTTTGCGGTCAATGGTCTTTCTGCGGAACTTTCCAGAACCGGGATACAGTTTTGTATTCTTCTTGTTGACAGCCTCTTTGTCGGTGATCCATTCCTCTGCGCTGATGCGCTGTGGCTTGCGCTGCTCCTCATACAGATAGCGGATATGGCTCATGGTCACATCTACACCACCGTCTTGGCACTGGGCCTGGATGACATAAAAGAAGCGGGTCTGGTCCAGCACAAGGGCTGCCTTCTTAAAGATCAGCCACTCCTCAAAACTGGCTACCAACTCGTGCTTCTGGGTGTCTTCTGTCACCAGTTTACTGTTTTCCAACTGGTTCTTCTCTTTCGTCATCTTCTGCAGATACTGGTGCAGGATGTCGTAAATCTGGCTGGCCGACTTGCCTGGTGCCTCAATATGCTTGGTGAACACAACCCTGCCATCTACCTCTGGCACAGCCCCTCTCAGGTATTTGGCATTCACGTTCTCCTTCGCCTTGGCTGCTTCAGCCTGCTCATCTACTTCGGGACGTTCCCAAGTGTTGTCTTGTGCCCACAGGGTCATGGGAACTAACATTAACAAGGTAAAAAATAGCTGTTTCATTTGTTGCTTTCGTTTAATTTTGTGCAAAAATACGAATTATATTTCATATATGTGCAATTTTTAGTTATTTTAATTCTAATTCCTTCTGTAAACGTATGATTTCGTCGCGATATTGTGCTGCCTGTAGGAAGTCGAGTTTCTTGGCGGCCTCTTTCATCAGACGCGTAGTCTCGGCAATGCTCTTTTCCAGTTGTGGACGTGTCATGCGCTCAATGATGGGATCAGCGGCGAAGGCAGCAATCGGCTGCAGACTGTTTGCTTTTGGCTGCTGACCATTGGCTTCACGCTCCAGTTCTACCAGCGAAACGCTCAGTGCTTTCTTAATCTGTGTAGGCGTGATACCGTGTTCCTCGTTATATTTCAATTGCTTCGAGCGACGACGCAGCGTCTCGTCAATGGTTAGCTGCATCGAGGCGGTGATGGTGTCTGCATACATGATCACCTTGCCATGCACGTTTCTGGCTGCACGACCGGCAGTCTGTGTCAGACTGCGGTGTGACCGCAGGAAACCCTCTTTGTCAGCATCCAGGATGGCTACCAACGATACCTCAGGCAGGTCCAGTCCCTCTCTTAGCAGATTGACGCCCACCAGCACGTCGAAGGTCCCGTTTCGCAGGTTCTCCAATATCTTCACACGTTCCAGGGTGGTTACCTCACTGTGGATATAAGCTGTCTGGATACCGTGGTTCAGCAGGTACTCGCTCATCTCCTCTGCCATGCGTTTGGTCAGGGTGGTCACCAGTACNNGTCGGTCTCACCTCTATCTCGGGGTCTAACAGACCTGTCGGTCTGATCAACTGCTCCACGACAACCCCTTCTGTCTCCTGCAGCTCATAGTCTGCCGGGGTGGCTGAGACATAAATCACCTGGTGGGTCATCTCCTGGAACTCCTCAAAGCGCAAAGGCCTGTTGTCAAAGGCTGCAGGCAGTCGGAAACCATATTCCACCAGATTGGTCTTTCTCGCCCTGTCACCTCCGTACATGGCTCCTATCTGGGGCACGCTGACATGACTCTCGTCAATCACCATCAGGTAGTCCTCAGGGAAGAAGTCCAGCAGACAGTAGGGCCGTTCTCCAGCCTCTCTTCCGTCAAAGTAGCGTGAGTAGTTCTCGATACCTGAGCAATGGCCCAACTCCTTGATCATCTCCATGTCATACTCTACGCGTTCCTTGATACGCTGGGCCTTGATGGGGTCACCGGCTTCTTCAAAGAAGGCGACCTGCTTCACCAGGTCGTCTTGAATATGTCGGATGGCGATGTGGGTCTGTTCCTCGGTGGTCATAAAAAGGTTGGCAGGGTAGAGCTTATAGGCTTCAAAGGTGGCCATGCGCATCATGGTCACGCTGTCCAGTTCTTCTATCTGGTCTATCTCGTCATCCCAGAATGTCACCCTGAGGATGACCTCGCTGTAAGCCATGGCAATGTCCACCGTATCTCCTTTGACACGGAAGTTTCCTCGCTTCAACTCCAGGTCGTTTCTGACATACAGGGCAGCGACTAATTTCCTTAACAATGCATTCCGGTCTATGATCTGGCCACGGTGAATCTCGATGATGTTTTCGTTCAGTGCCACCGGACTTCCCATGCCGTAAATACATGAAACAGAAGATACAACGATAACATCTTTTCTTCCTGACATCAAGGCACTTACCGCACTGAGTCTTAGTCGGTCTATCTCTTCGTTGATGGCCAGGTCTTTTTCAATATAGGTGTCTGTGTGGGGCAGGTATGCTTCTGGCTGGTAGTAGTCATAATAGCTGACATAATACTCTACCGCATTCTGGGGAAAGAAACCCTTCATCTCCTCATACAGCTGGGCTGCCAGGGTCTTGTTATGCGACAGGATAAGCGTCGGCTTGTTCACGTTGGCTATCACGTTGGCAATGGTGAAGGTCTTTCCCGAACCTGTCACACCTAACAACACTTGCGCCTTGTCTCCACGCTCCAGTCCGTCCGTCAGTTGTCTGATGGCTTCGGGCTGATCGCCTGTTGGCTTGTATTTGGATGTTAATTGAAAGTTCATATCTTGCAAAGGTACTAATTATTCTTTAATTTTTCATGTTTAATCTTTAATTTTTCCCAAAAACCTTTGTTTTTCGGTAGAAATTGCGTAATTTTGCACGTCAAAATGCGTGATAATGAATAAAAAGTATATCCTCATCGGTTGTCTTACCTGTTGGTTGACGGGTTGTTCCACCCAGTTCAACCGTGTTTACAAGTCTGATGACAGAGCGTATAAATATGAATATGCGAAGGAGTGCTTCGCCATGGGTAAGTACCAGAACTGTGCAACCCTTCTTCAGGAACTGGTTACAGTCCAGAAAGGTCGCACCAATGCTCAGGAGAGTCTTTACTTGTTAGGGATGGCACAATATGGCAATCGTGATTTCGATGCTGCCAGTGCTACGTTCCGTAAGTACTATAGCAGTTATCCCAAGGGCGATTTTGCCGAACAGGCTGCTTTTTATGTGGGGCAGTCTCTCTTTGTGAGTGCTCCGGAGCCGCGCTTGGACCAGAGTCCTACCATTGCAGCTATCAATGCATACCAGAATTTCCTGGACAACTATCCGGACTCTCCCCGTCGTGAGGAGGCTCAGCAGGCGCTGTTCAAGTTGCAGGACAACCTGGTGCAGAAGGAATACCTCTCTGCCAAGCTCTACTATAACCTCGGTGGATACTTTGGTAACATCAACTCCAATACCGAGTCCAACTATGAGTCGTGCATCATCACGGCACAGAATGCCCTCAAGGCTTATCCTTATTCTGACTTGCGCGAGAAATTCTCCATCCTCATCATGAAGAGTAAGTTCCAACTGGCTGAGAACAGCTCCGAGGAGAAACGCATGGATCGCTACCGCGATGCGGAGGACGAGTGCTATGGCTTCCTCAATGAGTTCCCGGAATCCAAGGAGAGTGCCACTGCCCAGAAGTACATCGCCAAGTGTAAGAAAGTCACGGGCGATTAGTAAAATAGTCAAGGTCGCGATTAAGTGAGAACAGAGCTAATTTTACTTAAGCTATGTCGAACGTGAGCGAGCTCGATGTGAAATATCAAATAGTAAAATAGTCAAATAGTAAAATAGTCAAATACAAGATGGATTACAAGAAATCAAAAGCACCGGTAAATACCGTTACACGTAACATCATGGATCTTTGCGAAGAGACGGGCAACATCTACGAGAGTGTGGCCATCATCTCTAAGCGCGCCAACCAGATTAGTATTCAAATCAAGGAAGATTTGTCTAAGAAGCTCGCTGAGTTTGCTTCTTATAATGACTCCCTCGAGGAAGTCTTCGAGAACCGTGAGCAGATAGAGATCTCTCGCTACTATGAGAAGTTGCCGAAGCCCTCTCTGCTGGCTACGCAGGAATTTGTGGAGGACAAGATTTACTGGCGTGACCCTGCCCGTGAACAACAGCAGGAAAACTACGACTAAACGCGTATGATACAGCGCAAGCAAACCTTGTTCCTGTTGGTGGCTGCCATCCTGGGACTGGTGTTCTGGTTGTCATGGTCTCTCTTCGTCATCCAGGCATTGGCATCGGCCCTCAGCCTTTACACCATATTTATATATAAGAAGCGTCCCCGTCAGGCCACCCTTTGTCTGGTCAGCATCCTGCTCCATTTAGCATGGTACATCCTCTTGGCTGCCCTCATCCATCAGGGTCAGGCCGACGAACAGCTTCCGATAGTCGCTTGCTTCCCCCTCCTTTCGGCCATCCTTTGTTTCATGGCGCGTAAGGCCATCCTGGCGGATGAGCGATTGGTCAAAGCAGCGGATAGGATAAGATAAAAAAATAAGGTGTTCATTTCGAACACCTTATTTTTATGCTGAAATTTAATCTTTTAATTTTTTAATCTTTTAATCTTTTAATTTTTCTGCCCTTTCAGTGCAGCAATCGATTCTTTCAGTGCTGCAATCTTCTCTTCCGAGTCACTTTGTTTCTTACGCTCCAGAGCAACCACCGCCTCGGGGGCATTCGCTACAAAGCGTTCGTTGCTGAGCTTCTTCTTAACACCTGCCAGGAAACCTTCCAGGTGCTGCAGTTGGGCTTCCATCTTTGCAATCTCTGCCTCAACATCAATCATATCACCAAGAGGTACGGCAAACTCTTCTGTTCCAACCATAAAGGCTGAAGCTGTTGCGTCCTTCTCGGCTACCACGCTGATACCCTTCAGGTTGGCCATCTTGATGGTCACAGCATCAAATGCTGCATAGTTGTTCTTGCCAACAACCTGCAGGTCGAGCTGCTCCTTGGGGGCGATGTTCTTCTGGTTGCGAACCATACGAACACCCGAAACAATCTGCTTCACATACTCCATCTGAGCAGTCAACTCGTCATCGGCCTTGGTAGGATCGGGGAGTTGCAGGCTTACCCGCATAATACTCTCACCATCCTTACGGTCATAGAGGTGCTGCCACAACTCTTCCGTGATGAATGGCATGAAGGGATGCAGCATCTTCAGCAGGATGTCAAAGAACTCAAGTGTCTTATCGTAGGTCTGCTTGTCGATAGGCTGAGGCTCACCATTGATATAGGCGGGCTTCACCATCTCCAAATACCAACTTGAGAACTCGTCCCAGAACAGCTTATAGACAGCCATCAAGGCCTCTGAGATACGATATTTCTTAAAGAGATCGTTAACCTCTGCGTTGGTCTGGCGGAGTTTGGCCTCAAACCATTGGGTGGCAATCTTGCCAGCTTCGGCCTGCTCGATATCAGCAACCTTCCATCCCTTCACCAGTCGGAAAGCATTCCAAATCTTATTGTTGAAGTTACGGCCCTGCTCGCAGAGTGCCTCATCGAAGAGGATGTCGTTACCTGCAGGCGCACTGAGCATCATACCCATGCGCACACCGTCGGCACCGAACTTCTCGATCAACTCGATGGGGTCGGGGCTGTTGCCCAGTGACTTCGACATTTTTCTTCCCAGTTTGTCGCGAACGATACCCGTAAAGTAAACGTTCTTGAAGGGGAAATTGCCCATATATTCCTCACCAGCCATAATCATGCGGGCTACCCAGAAGAAGATGATATCCGG
>LXOW01330912.1_pt2 | contig 20311 bp, 12 predicted proteins | sample 1368591 | NCBI WGS metagenome assembly LXOW01 (sample SAMN04884650, study PRJNA319009) | bovine gut metagenome | isolation source: Cow rumen | host: Bos taurus | place: Italy: Legnaro (PD) | collected 2014-07-09
TAGATACAATTCGTACATTTCATAGGATTACTCTGCAAGAATTGTTCTAAACGAAAGCTCCGCATTTCCCGAATGGTTTGTTCAAATTTTTGTAGCATTTCAATATTATCAGCCGGTAGTTTTATTTCATATTTTTTATTGTCTGTCATGCTATATAAATTTATCTTTTTTACCTGATACCCTAATTCTATCAACGCAAAATACTGGGCATATATTTGAAAAACATATCCATCATAAATCGTTTTAATTGTTCGCTTTCTTTCCGTTAACACACCAGTGTCAACATTATACAAATCAATTTTCCCCGATAATCCATATTTTTCACAATACACATCAATAGCAGACAGAATGTTTTTTTTGCTGCTATAGGTATGATTATCAACCTTTTCATGCGCAGCCGTTCCATTTATTTGTTTGTTAGATTGAAACAACATTCTGTCTGTATTCCCATATAAATTATGAAAGTAAATAGAAGCAGGGCAAAAAATAAAATCATTTAATTGTGTGATTAAAATCTCACCTTGCATATCAATCCCCTCTTATTTTTGAACAAATGCAAACCAATCCTTATTCGAAATATTTTTTACAGAAGAATTCCATTTTCCATTTGCTCCTCTACCTGTTTTTTTCACATTTTCTGCAAGTAGTAATCCCTTCCTTGCAATATGAAAAGCACCATTTGTATCTGCATCTGCAGGTTGTGAAGTGTCACCATAATTTCCATTTGATTCATAAAATACACCCTCTGCATTTTTCACCGGAGATATAATCTTATCCTCAAGATTATCCTCTCCATTGTCAATTTGACTACTTCTCAACTGCATCGTTCTATCAAATACAAACTGTAAAGATTTCCAAAAATCTGCATGTTCTTTATCCGCTTCCACATTCATAATTTTCGAATAAAGATTATCGTACTCTGTAATTCCTACTTTACTCAATATTTCTTTCATCAACCCAGTAACATCAATTTGTTTTTCTTTTCGTTCTTTTGATGAATAGATGAACTTTTTACCATTTGTGTAAACTGTCCATTTTTTTCTATGCATTTCTTGAAATGCCTTGAACTTACTATAATCAAAAGAAAAGGCAAACATATTATCTTCCTTTGAATAGATAATGTCATCAAAATTTGCAAAAAACTCTTTTCTAGCATTGGCATTTGTTAATCCTGTTCGATTTAGCACATCCACAAATCCTGTTGTTGGATCTATTTTAGAGGTATATCCTGCTGGCACATAGAATAACATTCCGTTTTGTTTCCCCATATCCTTAAATGATTTGAATTTTTCCGTCAATTGATATGCATTGCTTACGCTACCCGCTATTCCATATTCACTTTCATCTTTTGTAGTTACCAAATAATTTAATTTATCAATCAGTGCTTTTTCAAATTTCTGATAAACCTGTCGTTCTACTTTAAATCGACCACGTTTGAAGCCAACATTCAAATCTTCCATAACAACAATGGCATCATATTTTACCATCATTTGCGTCAATTGATAAATAACCTGAGACAAATAACCACTCTTTAACTCTTTGATTTTTCCAATATTTTTCCACTCTTTTCTGGCTTCTTGTCGATTTACTTCTTTCTCCTGTAACTTTTGTTTATAATCTACTTCCTGCTTATTTCCACCTACAATCTTATTAAATGTTCCTTGTTCCAAAATCTGTCCATCTTGACTTACGACACAGTAAGCTAGCAAATTTCTTTCCCCGCGGTCAATTCCTATCACATTATATTTTTCTTTCTGACATAGACAATCCAATACACTATCATTTAATTGCCCTTTTCCTAACGCTGAATAATTTAAAGTAATTGGAACATGAAACTCAAATTGGTCTGTAGTATATCTTTTATCTTTTGTAATATCATATTTTGCTTCATGACATTTGACAAAATCTTTATATTCACTTGCCTCTTGGCTGACAGATGTTATCTTTTTATTCATAAAATCCGACCACTCTTTATAAATATTATCCGGAAGTGTTTTTCTAACTCCATTCTGATCCACATAAGTTTTGTCCACCAAAATAGAGCCTTTTTTATGTACAAATGGCTTTGGGATAGCAACTTTGCGATAAAACAGCTCCGCACCACTACAAAGTTTAATCACTGGCTGTTTTAAATTCTCTTCACGGAAAATCTGTTCCCAATACAATGTAAATAAATTTTTCTTTCCTTTTGCATGTTCTGAAAAATCTTTGTTATATAACTCAAATAAAAACAACTGACCAGATGATTCCATCTGTTTAATTTGTTCTCTTGAAATTTTTTTCCACTCTATTTTATATAACAGTGTATCTAATTTATCGTAAAATTCATCTAAAGAACGGAACTTAGAAATCGGCTCTAATTCACTAAGATCATAATCCTTTGTACTATTATAGGCTCGTAAAAACCGAATACAAAAACGCATCCAACGTTCTAACGCCTGTCTATATCCTTTTTCATCTCCAGTCTTATTTAAATAGTCCTTTTGAAACATCTTCTTATCATCATAAAGATTTACAAAGTAAAGGTCATAATCTTCTTTTTCCACAAGTAATTCTTTTGCATAAGATTTACCTTTACCAATCGTATAATCATCATCCGAATTTTCAAAATGTTCCTTAACTTTCTTCATACTAATAGAATATCCCGGTATATTTTTTTTTACATCAGGAAACAACATATAACTCAAACGTTCATAACAGTCATTTTCATTTATAGTATCTTCCAACGATATTTTAATACCTTTTTTGATAACTGCTAAATAATATTTCTTTCCTTCACGAAGCAAAATTGTACCATTACAATTCACTTTACTATCACTAAAGCCACCAAATTCCGGATAATTAAACATTAAATGCATTTTTCTAGCCTGCCCCGGTCGCATAGTCACATAATTTCTTGTTTTATTATACACAGATATTAAGGAAGCAAATGCAAGTAGAATCGTCTCTGTTCCTCCATAAAATACTTTATCTCTATTTCCATACAAATCAGAATATTCAAACAACTTACACCATCGTACCAATTGCAAACAACTATCTAAAAATACTTTTATCGGTGCTACATCATTTCCTTGTAATGATGTACCGGTTGAACCTGCATACGTTTTTGCATATTCCACATATGCATCTCTTGTCTCTGTCAACTGTTTTTGATAATCCTCAACACAATCCAGCAAACTAACAAATTTCCAACCTTCTTCATGTTCAATTTTCATAACAACATCTTTAATTTCATTCAAAGAAAAAACTTTTTTCTCTTTTTTTAATTTTTGTACCAATTTTTCATGATCCTTCTTTGGATACTGCTGTTGCAAATCGTTTATAAAAGCCTCCTCTAAACCATTCCATCCCATTTTCATTTTTATGGATACTTCTGCTAATTTTGCATAGGGAATAAATATCTCATTTTCGTTAATATTAGGTGATTTCAACAATTCAATTGCCTCGTTAAAAGCACTGCCGTTCACAAGTTCTGCAAGTTCATTTACGTCATCAAAAACTTCCTGATCCTGTTGATACACAAAAGACTGTTCCTCTCTATCACTTAAAATTTGTTGATACAACACCTGCATCTTGTATTTTCTAAATTTCGAATCTTTTCTTTGTTGTACTACAAGATTAACCTGCTTATTTATTTCTCCAATAACAGTATTGTATGTTTCAATTCCTTTTTGACTCCAATACTTCATATAATTTTCAATTGTAAAATACTCTATCAGATTTGGATATAGTTTTTCAACTTGTTCAAGAGCTTCAGGAAGTAGCTCCTTAATCTGATGGTAGTTATCCGCATTTCTCACATATTTTGGAAGATTATCATTCACAATTCGAAAAGTAATTGCCGTACTTTTTTCCTTTGTACTATATATATTTTCTCTTGTTTTATTATATTTTTTAAAGAATGTCATAAAACCATCATAACATTGAATACTTTTCTTATCCTCTTCAGAAATGTTATACTCGCTTAGTACCCCATCCATCTTAAATACATTTTTTCCTTGTAATTGTTTCCATTCTTTTTCAGGAAACATCTTTCCTATTTCTTTTCTTAGTGAAGCCTGTAACAATTGAAGCTGATTTTGTACTTTCTTTTTATCCTCTTGATTCGTAGTAGTTAATTTTTTCATAACCAATACTATTTCCTTCAAGATTTCAACTATTTTTTTTCCACTTTCTTCTTCCATATTTTCTAATTTTCTTGAAATATATGCTCTGTGAAGTTGATCCAAAACCATTTTCATTTTTTCATAGTTTTCAAAACGTATCTCATCCCCCAATGCTTCCCATTGTAACTCTAAGTGTTTTTTTGTTTCCTCTGTTGGAATTAACTTAAAAGATAATGTTTTAGGTGCTGAATAGCAATTTGTAAAAATTTCATACATTCGTTCCATATTTCTACCTCCAACCTCTCCTTATTATTTTTTCGTTTACATCATAGCATTTACGGTTATTATAGCCAAGTCCTAAAATTATTTTTTTAAATTATTTTTTTAAATTGTTTTTTCATTCTTATTCCCTTGACTATCTCACTATATCACGTAACATGTCCAATAATCTTCCCTTATCATATTTTTTTCAAATTTTTTTACAATTTACTGTTCAATGATTTGCCGGTCTTAGTAAATATAAAGGGTAAAGACTTTATATTGTAACCCTTTCACAAACTTTTCTGTGCCCATTTGGTTATTTTTTTATGCAACTTCTACTGCATCGTAACTATTTCTATTTTGTATTTTGGCAGTTTCTATTATAGTCAAGGCATCACAAAAAGCAGGTGTCCCATGTCACAACACCTGCTTAGCTATGGAATAAAGTTCCCATATAAAGAAAGAGTTTTGTATGCAAAACCCTAACGCAACCACGGCATTACGTAACAATTAAATCCATTTCCGCAGTCTGCGCCTCCTTACGGAGTATTTTTTACTTTATAAAACGAAGCTTAATATAAAGCAAGAAGGACATCCCATGCCTGATGCCCGCCCAAAGGCTTTTTATATGAGTAATCTATATTGTAACTGAATTTCCAGCCAGCATCAAAATTCATCAATGTAAGTCAAAGACTGGAAATCCAGAATACAAACCTTAGATTAAAACGAAAAAGACGCCTTGATAACTATCAAGACGCCCTTGCCATTTCTACTATCATTATAGAACTGATAAAAATATTGTCAATACATTTTCGCTAAATCGCACAGCCAATTATTGCCATTTTTAGGTATATACCCTCGAAATCACTGTTTGATGAATTTGCAGATTAGTACAATGGATACTTATCTGTCAATTCTTTTACCATAGCCAATGCTTTATCTTTGTTTGCATCTACATCATTGATTAACAATGAAATTGCTTCTGCGATTACATCCATATCTTCTGTGTTCATACCACGAGAAGTAACTGCCGGTGTTCCCAAACGGATACCACTTGTAACAAATGGAGACTCCGGATCGTTTGGAATAGTGTTCTTGTTACATGTGATGTTAGCAGCATCCAATAATTTCTCTGCTTCCTTACCTGTAACACCCTTGTTTCTTAAGTCAACAAGCATTAAGTGGTTGTCTGTTCCACCGGAAACAATCTTAAATCCACGTTTTGTAAGACCATCAGCAAGTGCTGCAGCATTTTTTACTACATTTTCTGCATATGTCTTAAATTCTGGCTGCAATGCTTCCTTGAAACATACTGCCTTTGCTGCGATTACGTGCATCAAAGGTCCACCCTGAATACCAGGGAATACAGATTTGTTGATCTTATGCTCTTCTGCAAATTCCTTGCTTGAAAGGATCATACCACCTCTTGGTCCACGAAGTGTTTTATGTGTAGTTGTTGTAGTTACATGAGCGTATGGAATTGGGCTTTCATGCAATCCTGCTGCCACAAGACCTGCGATGTGAGCCATATCTACCATCAAATATGCTCCTACTTTATCTGCAACTTCTCTAAATCTCTTGAAATCAATCTTTCTTGCATATGCGCTGGCACCAGCTACAATTAACTTTGGCTTGCACTCTAATGCAATCTTCTCTAACTCATCGTAATCGATAAATCCGTCATCATTTACTCCGTAAGGAACAATGTTGAAGTAGCTTCCTGACATATTTACAGGGCTTCCGTGTGTTAAATGTCCGCCGTGGTCAAGGTTCATACCCATTACAGTGTCGCCCGGTTTTAATAAGCAGAAAAATACTGCCATGTTTGCCTGAGCACCTGAGTGTGGCTGAACATTTGCGTAAGTACATCCAAATAACTTCATAGCACGATCTCTTGCCAAATCTTCAACAACGTCAACATACTGGCATCCACCGTAATAACGTTTTCCTGGGTATCCTTCCGCATATTTATTTGTAAGTGTGCTTCCCATAGCTGACATAACTGCCTTACTTACAAAGTTTTCTGAAGCGATTAACTCAATATGGTCATTCTGACGCTGAGTTTCCTGCTCAATGGCTTTCGCCAAATCTGGGTCATAGTTCTTTACTTCTTCAAATCCATACATACTTTTTTCCTCCTGATACTCTTTTTATATTATGATTACATTTTCAGTAACTTATCCTTTTATCGCCATAAATGGCTGCTCTTTTACTAATTCATACATATCGTAAATGTCTTTCGCCTTTGGAAGTCCCGGACGGAATGCGCAGGCAGAACCTGCTGCCAAAGCAAGGTCAAATGCTTCGTAGTAGTCACCGTTTTTCATAAATCCTGTAAGGAAACCGGCAAGCATAGAATTTCCAGCTCCTACGCCATCTACTACTTCTCCCTTTGGTGGTGTCTTTGAAAGAACCGTACCGTCCTCCAACAACATAAGGGCTCCGTCACCCCCAAGGGAAACTAAAATGTTTCTTGCTCCCTTTTTCTGAAGCATTTTAGCATATTTTACTACATCATCCTGTGTCTCAATATCTGAAAATGACACACCGCAGGCATTTGCAAGCTCTTTGCGGTTTGGTTTTATCAAAAATGGATGATAAGGAAGTACCTGTGTTAACAGTTTCTTTTCCGCATCCACGATAATCTTTACATCTTTGTCTTCCAAATGTTCGATAATCTGAGCATAAATATCTTCCGGCAAACTAGCCATGGCACTACCACCAAGGACTAAAACATCACCGTCTTCAATCTGCTCTAATTTTTCAAACAACTGTGCCAGCTTTTCTTCCGGAACTAACGGTCCAATTCCGTTGATTTCTGTCTCTCTCTTTTCATTTAGCACACCGTTGTTTCCTTTGATCTTGATGTTGATACGGCTCATGCCATATCTTAAGTGTACAAAATCAACGAAACATCCATACAATGCCAAATCCCTCTCAATCTTTTCTCCGGTAAATCCTGCCACAAATCCAAGTGCAACATTTTCCACATCGAGATTTTTAAGAACCTGAGAAACATTGATTCCTTTTCCCCCGGCAAATACCTCTTCTTTTTCGTTTCGATTTACGGTATCTTTCGTAAAATCTGTCATTGTTATAATATAATCTAACGCCGGATTAAGGGTCAATGTATAGATCATATAATCATCTCCTCACTAGTTTAACGCTTGCTTCTTCTTAGNNGGCTTGCCTTCCTGAATCATTTCATTTAATTCCTTGGCACCTACGCTTATAAGCGCTTTGGAAACTCTTTCTTTGCAACAGTTACAATAAAACTGTGCCGGAAGGGTATCCATAAACTCTACACCGAATTCTCCAAGTAATTCTTCCACAATATCTTCCGGACTCATGCCCTTTTCCAAAAGAGATGTAATGGAAGTAACATTTTTCAACTTTTCTTCCAACTTCTCTGCCAAACCGTCTTCCGCAAAAGGCATAAGCTGAATAATAAATCCTCCGGCTCTCTTAACAGTGTTATCCTTTTCCATCAGCACTCCAAGTGCTACTGCAGAAGGTACCTGCTCGGAAGTAGCAAAGTAATACGTCAAATCCTCCGCAATTTCTCCGGATACAAGCTGTGTCTGCCCCATGTAAGGCTCCTTAAGTCCCATGTCCTTAATGACACTAAGAACACCTAAGTCCAAGGCTTTTCCCACATCCAGTTTTCCTGCTTCACTTGGCGGAAGCATTACATTTGGGTTGTAAGCATATCCTTTGACATTTCCCTTTGAGTCAGCCGTTACCGTAAGTCCTGTGATTGGACCACTACACTGTATCTGAAGTGTCAACATATCTTTGTCGCCCTTCATCATACTTCCCATCATCACTCCACCGGTAAGCAGTCTTCCAAGGGCTGCTGTGGAAACCGGGCTGGTGTTGTGTGCTGCTCTGGCATGTTCCACTAAATCTCTTGTTGTTGCTGCAAATACACGAATCTGATTGTTTGCTGCTGTTCCTCTAACAATATAATCTGACATAGTATTCCTCGATTCCTTCCATACTACAAATATATCTACTTAAACTAACATATATAATCTGTTCTTCCCTCTCCACACTCCAAGGGTTTTGCAAAGAAAAACAGTTAACATCACTTCTATCAAATATCCACTTCTATTATTCTTCTACGTATTCGTAGGATTTGTTTTCCTGATAACCTTCCCTGGCAATGACATAAATACGTTCGCTGTCCACCTTAGGTGGTTCTTTTGTAAATGCATCATAGGCTGCCACAAATTTCATGCCTGCCTCTGAAAGTAATTCTTTCACACGCTCTAATTTGTAAGCTCTCTGATGATGGGTTTCTTCCATTCGCTCAAAGAGATTGCCCTCCTGCTGCACATAAATGGTAAGATCGTATTCATTGATCTGTTCATCTTCAAAATAATAGTTTTCCCAAATGAAGCTTGCATCCTCTCTGTTTTCACAGATATTTCTCTCTCCAAGGATTTCCTTGTACTTGTACTCGGTGTTTAAATCAAAGATAAACAATCCATCCTTTTCAAGATAATTATTTACCAGACGAAATACCTGAAGCAAATCCTCATCTTCCAATATATAATTCATGCTGTCACATATGCTGACTGCCGCATGAACGGTACCATAAAGCTCCATCTCCCGCATATCCTGCAGAAGATATAAAATGCCCCGGCGCCTGTCATCTTCAGCATAATCCATAAGTTTTTCCCTGGCAATGGCAAGCATATCTTCTGCATTGTCAATGCCAATCATGTCATAGCCTTTTTGCGCCAATAGTTCGGTAATCTTTCCGGTTCCACAACCAAGGTCAACAACAATTCCCTCATTGACACCATATTCACTTAATAATCCATGTAAATATTCGCACCATTCCTCGTAAGGAACATTGTCCATAAAGGTATCGTATACCTCTGCAAATCCGGTATAGGCTTCCATTGTTTTATCTCCTATCTATATTGAACAATTGTAATTGTTTTTTTACCAACAATACTCTTCATTATATCTCATTTTCATATTTTTCTCAACTCAATTTTACAATCACATTACCTGTGTATTTTACAATCCCAGTGCCTCAGAAATTCCTTCCACCATCTGTTCTTCATTTGCATTTTCGTCCATCTGGTAAAACTGCATCTTTCCGTCATAAATACAATGTCCGCTTTCCACTGTATTTCCATTCACGGTAATCTTCATACTATTTGCCTGATACGCCTGAATAAATGTATTTACTACACTACTCATCATCAACAATTCTTCTGTATTTCCAAGTGTAAATAATTTTTCCTGAAATTTATCTGAAAAATCAACTACAAGTTCTTTTCCTGACTTTGTTGTATTTTCTTTGATGCTGTTTACTTTTGTATTTTTTGCCAAAACTCCATGTTTTATCAATTGATTTACTAAAAATTCAGGTGTCACTTCATCTCCCGAAACTACATCACACTGCATGTTATCATCATTGTCATTTCCATAATAGATAGATGTTCCTTCCACCTTTGGTTCCACGGTAACTACCGGTGTCTGACTTCCCGCATCATCTGTGGAAATTGGATTCCCCGACGCATCCAAATCCTCTCCTGTTCCCTGTGGCATATCCGAAACAAAATCTGTGTAATTGGTTGTTTCCGGCTCATTAGTCGGTGTTACAGCTTTTTTCCTGCCACAACCACATCCCGATACTAAAACTGCCATACTCATAGTTACTGCCATAATTGAAATATATTTCTTTTTCATTTTCTTCTCCTCATCTCATTAGACTCACTAAATAAATACAGTGCCCCAGACTTTTGCCTGACGCACTGTTATTATTTCACATNNTTTGTAAGCTCTGTGTCTAAAACGTAAACGCGCATATTTCCTTTACCAGGTGCTTTTACAGATAATTTTCCATCTGTTACCTTCACAGTTTCTCCTGTGATTGCCTCATGGTATGTACCGTTTAACACATTGCTAAACTCTGCAGAACCTGTAATGGCAACTAAAACATAACTGTCTGTTTCTTTGCTTGTATATCTTCTCTTAAATGCAATTCCACCTTTACCCTTTGTTATATCAGCAAGATTATACTGTCCCTTTTGAAGGGCAGGAATTGCACGACGGATTTTATTCAAACGAATCAACTGCTTACAAAGTGGTTTTTCCAGTGTTTCCTTTACTGCTCCGGAAGCTGTATATTCACCGTAATCGGATGCTTTGATATCACCTTCAAGATAATCGCCATAATAAGCTCTTCCTGAATTCTTAAATATCTTATCTCCTGCTGCAGGATCAATCTTAAGACCTGCCTGGAACTCTATCTCTGAACCATAGTAAATACATGGAATACCACGGAAGGTAAACAATAAGTTCATGTTTTCTGCCCAGGCTTCTGTTCCTCCATCATATCGGTACTCATATTTACCACCATCCGGTCCATAATCGTGTGAATCAACATATGTTACATTCCATGTACAATCGTTATAACAATAATCTCCTCCAGCGGATAAATTATCTGAAACTTTTCCTGCTTCATAATTGTAGCCTCCGGTAACAGACTCAAACGCATTCAATGCATTTACAAAATTCCAATGCATTGTAAAGTCAATGGTGTTAAGCCCTGATGCCATACTTGTGTCCGGTGTATGATACTCATTTCCATTTAAGAAGGCATTTGTACTAACAGGTTGTTTGGCCTGTGCTGAAATGGCTTGTCCATTATTTTGACCACGGATATCATTTGCATTATCATTATAATTCTGCTCTGCGGAAGCCATATTTATAGCATGTGCAAGACCGAGCTTTCCTTCATTATCAAGGCGCCAGTTATCATATTCCAACTCCTGATCAAAATTAGAACGGACTTTTTCCGGTTCTGTACTTGCGTAAGCATCATACTGAGCTACCACATCTTTGTCATAATATTTCCAATCATAATCCTTTGAATCTTTCCACGTATAAAAAGGTGCAGACAATGGAGGTGTTTCTCCACGATACCAAACCTGTGCTGATTTCGTACAAACTTCACCAAACATATAGAACTTCTCCCCACCAACTGCCTTAAATACCGGATTAAAGAAATTATTAAACGTTAATCTGGAAATATGTTTTACCGTATCAATACGGAAAGCATCTACTCCCATATCGATATATTTCGAATAACTGTCTGTAATGTATTTTGCCACAATCGGATTTTCTGTGTTAAGATCCACACAGTCTCCTCCTATTTGTCCCAACTGTGCGGTATAGTAATCCCAGCTAAACGTTTTATCATAGCGATGATAAAATGTCTTAGGATCGTTACGCACTTTCTTCCCATTCTTTATAACTACCGGGTCTTTTGTGTCCTTCATAAGGGCAAGTCTCATTTCGTACTGATATGTTGCAAATGCATCGTCTTTCATATTTCCCTGTTCATCGTAACTATCAAGTAGTAATCCGCCTTCAGATTGTGGAATTCTAATCAAAGTTTTATTAATATCTCCATAGTCTTTCTCATTTCCACTCTTTTCAAACATCGGCATAAGGGTTGTCTCACCAAAGTTTCCGGTATGGTTAAATACAACGTCCTGAATAATCTTTATTCCTTTTTCATGAGCAGCATTGATTACCGTCTGATAAGATACGCCGTCTGACAAATATCTCTCATCTACCTTTTGGAAATTCATGGCATGATATCCATGGTAATCAAGTCCACTGCAATTTTCAACAACCGGTGTAATCCAGATTGCAGAAAAACCTAATGCCTTAACATAATCCATCTTTTCAATCAGACCTTTAAAGTCTCCACGCCATGCAGGATCATCTTCATTTCCTTTTCCTTCATCCCAGCAATGTACGTCATTACTCGTATCACCATTATAGAAACGGGTCGTCATAAGGAAATAGATAGTTTCTTCTCTGAAATCGTAACTGTCTGAAGTCACTGTTTTTATAGGTTGTTCCTTTTCTTCATAGGCGGTCGGTTTTTTCTGTGTCCATTTTCCGTCTTTGTACCACCATTCTCCCTTTTTCTGCGTCATATCCTCTGTCTGAGTCAGACCTGAAGTAAAAAGGAAATTCACTTTATCTACGCCTTTAAATGTATACTGATACCAGTTATCACCCTCTAAGGTCATAGGCTGTCCCGGCCAAACAGTCTGCACATCTGCCGGCATGCCATTCCAGAAGTAAATGCTTGGCACTTCTGAATTTTCAGCATAGTAATGAATAATGATATCCGCATCTTTTGCCGCTGCCAAATCCTGTTTTACTACATAAGTGTCAATGTACTCATTGACATTGTCTATCTTTTCAAGACCAATAGTTGTAGTACCGTCTTTTGATGTAGTTGTAACCTTATCTTTGCTGTATTTTCCATCTCCATCATCTACTGTCTTTGTAGAAATCTTTTGAATGATTTTCTTATCCGCCAACTGAATGCTCTCATCCTTCTCTCCATCCGGATTATAGGCATACCAGGCATCCTGGTCAAACCACCATTCTCCTGCCGTACGGTTCATAAATGCAGTTGTATAGCTATCACCAATGGTAAATCGCAAATCTGCACTTTTCACGTCATCAATCGTGTAAGAATACCAGCCATCCTTTGTATTGTTCATAGGAATGCCCGGAAATGAAATCACTTTTTGTCCGTCTCCATCTACATTTTCATAGTAAATATGTGGAGTGTCCTCTCCCTCCCATCGATAGTGGACTGTAATACCAGTTTCAGCAACTTTATCTGTGTTTTTTACAACTTCCAGTTTTGTATTCTGTTTATTGAGTGGAAGTACTTTCGATGTAGCAAAAATACCACCACAGACCACAGCCGCAGATAATAAGCCAATTGCCGCACGCTTCGTGTACTGTTTCATACTCTCTTTTTCCTCCTTTGTCACACTTTTGTAATTTTTGCTTAATATTTTCATTATATAACACAAAACAAATATGGACAATGCACACATTCGTAGAAAGTCAGCACTTTCTTTCGTATACATTGTCCATATTTTTCTAAATGTAATCTAATAGTTCTCTTACGTTTCGAATTCCAATCATTTTAATCTTGTCATTTTTAATGTTTTTGCAATTGACTGCAGGCATAATACATGTGGTAAAGCCCATCTTTGCTGCCTCTGAAACTCTCTGTTCCGCCATATTTACTGCACGAACTTCTCCGGTCAATCCCACCTCACCAAACACTAGCACTTTAGATGGCAATGCCCGGTTTCGGTAACTGGAAAGAATAACTGCCACCAATGCCAAATCCAGTGCCGGTTCATTGATTTTCATACCACCTGCCACATTGATATAGGCATCACAATCGCCCATTCGCATGCCAAGACGTTTCTCAATAACAGCCATCAAAAGATTTACTCTGTTAAAATCCGTTCCCGCCGCCGTTCTTCGAGGCAGATTAAAACTCGTCTGACAAACAAGTGCCTGCGCTTCCACCATGATTGGTCTTGTTCCTTCCATGGCACAGGTAACTACGGAACCTGCCTCATCTTCCGGCATTCCCTCAAGCATATATTCTGAAGGGTTTGCAACCTCCACCAGTCCTTCGTTTTTCATTTCAAAAACGCCGATTTCATTTGTGGAACCAAATCGGTTTTTCACCGCACGCAAAATACGATAGGTAGCGTTGTGATCACCCTCAAAATACAGCACCGTATCTACCATATGCTCTAACACTCTTGGTCCTGCCACCATTCCTTCTTTTGTCACATGACCGATAATGAATACGGAAATGCCTTTTCCTTTGGCAATATTCATCAAGGTATTTGTGGTTTCCCTAACCTGCCCTACACTTCCCGGTGCTGAACCTACATCCTCTTTAAACATGGTCTGAATAGAATCGATAATAACCACCTCAGGCATCACCTGATCAATGGTCTGTTCCACCACATCAAGATTTGTCTCGCTGATTAAAAGAAGTTCCCCTTTGAATTCTCCCAAACGTTCTGCACGCATTTTAATCTGTCGAAGGGATTCCTCTCCGGAAATATAGAGCACTCTTTTTTTCTGTTCTACTAACTCTTTACACATTTGAAGAAGCAATGTAGATTTTCCAATTCCCGGATCACCGCCTACTAACACAAGGGAACCTTCCACTATGCCACCTCCAAGCACCCGGTCAAATTCACCAATGCCGATATGTGTTCTAGCGGTCTGTGTCGTCACCACTTCAGATAACTTCGCCGGTTCTACCCGTTCTCCCCGAATTCTTCCACCGGATGCCGTCTTTTTGTGTACCGGTTCTTCCACAAACGTATTCCATTCTTTGCACGCCGGACACTGTCCCATCCATTTGGCAGATTCATAACCACATTCTTTACAGAAAAATATATTCTTTGCCTTTGCCATATTCTTTCCTCATTCTCCCTTATTCTTCCATCATTAACATCACTGTACATCGCCAACAGACATAACAACAGCCATCCAGATACCTGAATGGCTGCCATGCATTCTATTTTGCAGTTACTGAAATTGCAACTTTTTCGCCTTCATTTAATTCTACACTGATGTTTAGCTTTCCGCCAAGATTTGTCTTCATAACTCCGCTGTCTTTACCATTGATGCAAACATCATATTCTTTCTCAGGCTCTAACTCCAAGGTAACCTGTGCGTCTTCCTTACCTTCTACATTGAATGCAATACCGTCTTCTTTGCAAACCATGTTTGTTACTGTAGTTCCCGGTACTGATTCATACACAAACATTCCGTTTCGTTCCAATTTGGTAATCTCTGAAAATGTCTTAATCTTATAAGTGTCTCCCTGATATTTGAAATCAGAAAGCTTTGATTTTTCTGCTAACTCGTAATTTCCAAAACTTAATGTACCATCATCTTCTTTACGGATTAACTTTTCTACTACTGCCATATCCATATTCCTCCTGTATTTCATCCATGTTCCCTGAAACAGTTTCAAAGAACAAATATCTGCTACGAAATGTAGCGGTCTTCTGTTGCTGTTTACGAGATACCACTGAACTATTTTATCCTATATGTACTTTTAGTATACAATATTTTGTCGAAAAATGCTACTGCTTCTATAATGTTTTAAAAGAAATCGTCTTATCTTCCATGTATAGGGAAACCGTATTTCCTGCCTTCACTTTTCCATCAAGAACCGCATCCGCCAGTGCGTCTTCCACCTTCGTCTGAATGGTTCTACGGATTGGTCTTGCTCCATATGTTACGTCAAAACTTTCCTCCGCGATATAGTCTACCACTTCGTCTTCCACCTGCAATTCAAGAAGCATCTGTTCTTTCACGCGTTTTCCAAGCTGTTTTAACATCAGTCGCACAATCTTTTTGATATCATCTTTTTCCAATGAATGGAATACGATAGTCTCATCAATACGGTTTAAAAATTCTGGTTTAAACAGACGTTTTACTTCTTCCATTACGCCGGACTTCATCTTTTCATGGTCAGCCTTTGCATCTTTTTCCGTGGAAAAACCAAGATTTTTCGGTGCCACAATTCTGCTTGCTCCTGCATTTGATGTCATGATGATTACTGCATTTTTAAAACTTACTTTTCTTCCCTGGGAATCGGTAATATGCCCGTCATCAAGCACCTGCAAAAGAATGTTAAACACATCCTCATGAGCTTTTTCGATCTCGTCAAACAAGATTACTGAGTATGGGTGTCTGCGAACCTTTTCACTAAGCTGTCCACCTTCTTCAAACCCTACATATCCCGGAGGTGAACCGATAAGTTTCGACACACTGTGTTTCTCCATGTACTCCGACATATCTACTCGTATCATAGATTTTTCCGTACCAAAGACACAATCTGCCAATGCCTTTGATAATTCAGTCTTTCCAACACCGGTTGGTCCAAGGAATAAAAAGGAACCAATTGGTCTGTTTGGATCCTTAAGTCCCACACGACCTCTTCTTACAGCCTTAGCTACCGCAGTCACAGCCTCATCCTGACCAATGACTCTGGCATGAAGATTTTCTTCCAGATTTCGAAGTTTCGAAGCCTCTTCCATGTCAAGCTTCTCTACAGGAATCTTCGTCCACAAAGCAATTACTTTAGCAATATCTGACTCCGTAACTTCCACCTTTTGCTTATTTTTTTCTTCCTGCTCCATAAGTTTTGCAATCTTTTCACGGTTTACTTCCTGTGCCTGTTTGATTTTCATGGCTTCATCGTAATCTTCCGCAATGATTGCCTCTTCTTTTTCTATATCCAACTGGGCATTTTTCTTTTCCAGTTCAATAAGCTCTTTGCTCTTTACGCTACTGCCAAGTTTTGCGTGAGATGCCGCTTCGTCCATCACATCAATGGCTTTATCCGGAAGAAAACGGTCATTGATATACCGAACAGAAAGCTTCACTGCTGCTGCCAGAGCTTCTTTTGTGATAGTGACATTGTGATGTTCCTCATATTTATCTACTACACCTTCTAAAATATCTAGTGTTTCAGCTTCCGTTGGTTCTTCCACCATAACAGGCTGGAAACGTCTCTCTAAAGCAGCATCTTTTTCAATATATTTTCTGTATTCTACTATCGTAGTAGCACCCATAATCTGAATCTCACCACGGGCAAGCGCAGGTTTTAAAATATTTGCCGCATCCATAGCTCCTTCTGCTCCTCCGGCGCCAATCAGTGTATGAAGCTCATCAATAAAGAGCAAAATGCTTCCATCCTGAGATACTTCCTTGATTACACGCTTAATACGTTCCTCAAATTCACCACGGTATTTCGAACCGGCTACCATGGCAGATAAATCCAAAATCAACACTTTTTTGTTTGCAATTACTTCCGGAACACTTCCATCGCTAATCTTTTGCGCCAATCCTTCCACAATGGCAGTCTTACCAACTCCCGGCTCACCCACAAGACAAGGATTATTTTTCGTTCTACGACTGATAATCTGTATAAGACGCTCAATTTCCTTTTCTCTTCCTACCACAGGATCTAATCTTCCATCACTTGCAAGAGCGGAAAGATTTCGACTGAACTGGTCTAACATCGGTGTGGTAGATTTCGCCTTATTTTTGCTCTTAAAAGTCATGTAATCATTCTTTGCACTGTTCATATCCATGCCGGTTGCAGTCAGTACATCAATGTAGAGCTTTTGCATATTCACACCGATGGTATTTAACAAACGGATAGCCACACAATCCTGAGCCTTTAACAATGTAAGAAGGATATGCTCCGTACCTACCGATTTGCTTCTAAGTCTCTCGGCCTCATGTACACAATCTTCTTTAATTTTCTGGGCGCGAAGGGTAAACTTTGCATCCTGAACCATCACCCCGCCATCCATCTGAAGAAGCTGCTCCATCAAATCTCTCACTTTTTCATCTGTCACATGATTTGCAGACAACGTGGTAGCTGCAACTCCCTTTCCATTGAGCAGACCTAAGAGGATATGCTCAGTTCCAATATAATTGCAAGACATCTCTGTCGCAATATTTTCTGCCAGACGGAACACTTCTTTTGCGTTCTCCGTAAACTTTTCTTTCATATTTCCTCCCTAATCAACGGTTTCCCTGATAATAATCATAAATCTCATCTACCATCTGAAGCGCCACATCTCTTGGCACTCCTTTCGAAATGGCCTTCGCCAAAGATATCTTAAGTTCTTCTGCCAACTGCATCTGGGCTTTCATATTGTCAACCTCCACAGCAATGATTGCGCCGTGTCTACGGTCAACTTTCAAATATCCTTCCTGCCTTAAAATGGTATAAGCCTTATTCACGGTGTGCATATTGATGCCAATTTCTTCCGCTAAATCTCTCACCGAAGGTAAATTATCGCCCTCTTTGATTTCTTCATTGGCAATTCCAATGATAATCTGCTTACACAGCTGCGAATAAATGGCCTCAGCGCTATTAAAATCTACTTGAATAATCACTCTCGCCACCTCCACACATTTCACTACTGTCTTTATGTTCTACTTATACTATAACAAATGAAACTAAAAAAAGCAACTGTCACAGTTCAAGGTTCACCGATTTTTCTCAAAGTTCACTCTGAGTCTTTTTATACAAGAATTCCAAGAGTGCATTTACCTCAAAGTATCTGCTTTGTATAGGCCTGAAAAGCGGTAGGAATGGCATATTTTTCTTTCAGCTCGCTGACAGAAACCCAGGTGTATTCCTCTTTGCGGATTTGTTCCTTCAATTTCACCCTAAACCCAGTCATATGCCACTCTATGTGTGAAAAAATATGGATGCTCTCGCCCATTTCCGAAATCTCCACCTGCCATCCTTCCTCCGAAAATACTTTTTCCAATTCCTTTTTTGACATTTTTCCTTCCACAGAAGGGAATTCCCAAAGTCCTGCCAAAAGCCCCTTTGCAGCACGTTTTCTCACTGCAATGTTTCCATCACATTCCAAAATCAGAATGGTCTTTTCCTCGATTTTTCTTGGTTTCTTTTTTGCCTTTATTGGAAGTTCGTTTTGTATTCCATGCTTTCTTGCTTCGCAAAACTTTTTTAATGGACATTTATCGCACAGTGGTTCTCCGTTTGGAATGCAAATCATGGCTCCTAAATCCATCACTGCCTGATTAAAGGCACCTGCGCGTTTCGGTACAACTTCACGCAATTCCCGTTCCATATCTTTTTTCACTTTATCTTTGGAAATATCATCATAACTTCCGGATAGTCTCTTCATCACCCGAAGCACATTTCCATCAACCGCCGGCACCTGTTTTCCGTAAGCAATGGAAGATATGGCACCTGCCGTATAGTTTCCAATTCCCTTTAAGGTAAGAAGCACTTCGTAATCAGCAGGAATTTTGCCGTCGTACTCCTTAACCACTGTTTTTGCTGCCAATTGCATGTTTCTGACACGATTATAATATCCAAGCCCTTCCCAAAGTTTCAAAATCTCATCTTCCGAAGCATTTGCTAAATCCTCTACCCGTGGCAACGCTTCTAAAAATCTTTTGTAATACTCTCTTACCGCCTCAACTCTTGTCTGTTGCAGCATAATCTCCGACACCCATACATGGTACGGCGTCGGTTCTTCTCTCCACGGCAGACTTCTTCCATTTTTGTCATACCAGGATAATAATGGTTTTACAATCTTTCTAAAATTATAAGACAATATCCTCTCTCCTTTTACAACTTCTCCCTTAATCTTTATACCATAATTTCTAGATTTTTTTCTCAATTATCCAAATTAAGTCTCAGAATTGCCGAAAAATCATTGTAATGATTTTCCATTTATCATATCACATTTTTCTCTTTTTGTGAAGTTTTTAACACTTATGTAACATTTAAACCATTTTTTCTCTTTTTATGATTTTTAAAGACTTTCTTCGACTTTTGGAAAATAATGTATTTTCACGTAATATTCTTTTCCAAACCCACGTTTTTAAAGGTTTCCAGCCATTTTCATTCCAACTGTAAAACATTTGCAAATATTTTACAAAATTATTGCGTTTTTCGAAATTTTATAGTATACTGTCTAGGTGGTATTTTATTCTAAATTGGAAGTAAATATACTTAACATATAAGAAAAGGAAAGATTACTTTTTCCTATCGAAGTTTCTATTGATGTTCCGTTAAAATCTTATTTCATGCTAAGAAAACCAGCATCGAAACTTTCCAAATTGGGATTTTCGATGGAACATCAAAGTTATAAGGAGTGAAAAAATGAAGTATAAAGTAAAAAAAGTGTTATGTGTTCTATTAACATTATCAATCATACTAACATTATGTCCGTTTGAAGCACCAAAAAAAGTAAAAGCTTCTACCTCAGAGGTTTTATCACCGCTTGAGTACAAAGGCCACCTTTTTTCGTTGACTTACACTGTGGAAAGTCATTCTATAGACTTAAACATATCGATTTCCCGATTTGCTGCTGGAGCTTCAAGTATTACATTTCCTAGCATGAAAGAAATCAAAGATCGTTATTCATCAGAATTATCAAATTTGTCAAACTTGCCTTTTACATTAAATGCCAATTTTGATAAAAACATAGTAAGTGGCCCTGACATTCAAGAAATTACGTTTGAAGCAGGATATACATCCATCGGTG
>LXOW01290716.1_pt1 | contig 20293 bp, 25 predicted proteins | sample 1368591 | NCBI WGS metagenome assembly LXOW01 (sample SAMN04884650, study PRJNA319009) | bovine gut metagenome | isolation source: Cow rumen | host: Bos taurus | place: Italy: Legnaro (PD) | collected 2014-07-09
TCACGCCACTATTCAATGCTCTTAGACCATTTTGAGGTACATCTTTTTCCTACAACAACTTGACACCGACTCAGCCGTGTTTTCTGTTGACTTTATTTGAGTTCTGTGGGATAATATTCATATGATTAATCTGTCTTGGCAGCCTTCCACATTCGAAGTTGGAAGGAAAAAGTTGTTGACATTATTTGATCTTTGAATTATAGTAAACTATTATGATTCTTTTGCTCATAATATTCTTTACGCGGCAGTCATAGGCCCTACATATTATTGATATACCAATAAATACTTGAATATTTGACGGACATGTGGTATAATCAGGGCATGGAAGACGAACTGAAAACCAATGCCTTGAGCATGGGATCAAAAGGGCAGCACGAGCTGCGGAAGACAATCATACGAATGCTGAAAGACGGCAAGCGCGGTAAAGAAATCGCAAAAGAGCTGGACGTGAGCGAAGGACACGTCTCGAACGTCAAGAAGCTGTATGAAGCGGGGGGCGCAAAAGCTCTGAAGCCGGCAAAACGTGGGCGCCCGGCAGGGAAAAACAAGATTCTGACGCCGGAGCAGGAGCGCGAGCTTCAAAGAATCATCGTTGACAAAAACCCTGAGCAGCTGCGGTTTAAGGAATGCATGTGGACGAGGAACAATATCCGGCAGCTGATCAAGGACAAGTACGGCATCGATATCAAGCTTTCCACACTGGGCTATTATCTGGCGCGGTGGGGTTTTAGTGTGCAACGTCCGGTAAAACGGGCATATAAGCAGGATGAGCAGAAAATTGACGCATGGCTCAACAGCGAATTTCCCGGCATCACCGAACGCGCCGAAAAGGAAGACGCGGAAATATTCTTTGGGGACGAGACCAATATTCAGAACACAGCGAACTATGCCCGCGGCTATGCGCCAAAGGGCAAGACGCCGGTAATTCGGACCGAAGCACAAAAACTCAAAATTGAGATGCTTTCTGCGATCTCGAAACGGGGAAAACTGCACTTTCTTCTGTATAAGGACAGCATGAACTCGGAAAAGTTGATCGATTTTATGACTCGCTTGATTAAAGACAGCAAGAAAAAGGTGTTTCTTGTACTGGATAATCTGCGGGTGCATCACTCGAAGGTCGTCACGGCGTGGTTAGATGAGCACAAAGCAGAGATTGAGCTGTTTTTCCTTCCTCCCTATGCGCCGGAGTACAATCCGGACGAACTGCTCAACAGCGATATCAAGAGAAACGCCGGCGCGAAGCAATCGCCCCGCAGTCAGGCAGAGTTGGAAGCCAACGTCCAGAACCGCCTGGACTACCTTTCCGCTACCCCCGCACATGTCGCGGCGTTCTTCCGCGCACCACTTACCCGCTACGCTGCCTAAATTCAAGAATTTATTGGTGGAGCGATAATCTTGTAGGAATCGTTCAGCGCGGCCGTAGAAAACCCGTCCCACATCATTGTGATCTGATAATCAGTGCTGTTGACTTTTGTGACAGTTCCCACCACAGCGCCGCTGGAATTGGTCATGAACACGCCGTTATCCGCCACGCGGAAGCCGCGATAGGCCTTTGTGGAGACCGTCAGCGTGGAGCCCACGTAGAGCTGTCCGTTGGTGGAGACGCCGCTCTTGCCCTTGGTCAGCGACACCGTTGGCGCAAGATTTGTGTACACCGCGCTGTCGGCCGAGAGCGGGATTGCGTTGCCGGCCTCATCCAAATCATTCGCGGTATACAGGGTCAGTCCGATTTCGCTGTCGGTGAATCTGCGCCGATGGCCCTGGAAGCGGCGGATATCCACGTGGGAATTGCGGGTCATCAGGCCCTTTTGGCTGTCCGTCCCGTCCTTGATCCAGGCCAGCTTGTGCGTCAGATCGACGTTGATCTTGACCTCCTTGCCGAAGGGGATCGATATAAAGCCGTAGCAGTTGGAATCAGTCGTCAGACCGTCATCGTTGGACCAACCGTTTCCGGACGAATTGACGTTCGAGTTGTATTTGTATATACCGCCGCTCCAGTCGGTATGGCAGCGGATCGTCTGACGATTCGGGTATTTGTCGGTTCGATTTCCGTCGATATCAAACTCAGTTGAATATTCGGTCCCTCCTACGTCCAGAATGATCGTGGGAAGCAAATACCGGTGCCGCCAGGTTCCCGAGCTGGTCTGCTGGAAGCCGACCTGCTGCCACTCTACGTCAAAGGTGAAATCCTTGAAGTAGTAGCCCGTTGCATAGGGGATCGTGCTGGGATCACGTTCAAAGTAGACATTGCCTGAGAAATTCGCGTCCGTAAGCTGGGCGGTATAGCCGCTGCGGGACCCTGCACTTGTCGTAATAGACTTGTTTTTGTTGACGTCGTCTTTGATACTGTCATCGTCACCGGAAAGGACGGGGCCGTAGGTAATCTTCGTGTTTTTGAACTGCTGCGCAGTGTCCGCGATATCATGGCCCGCATAGACCGCTTCGCCCAGCAGTGCTTCATAGTCCCACCAGTAGTCGCTGTAGTCGCTGTTGTTGCTGGGGCGGGTGAAGGTATAAACGGTGCTCATCTGGTGCGAACGGGTATCGCGCTTGAGGCTCATTTCCGCCATGGTCTCAGGGCCTTGCTCCATATAGGTGCTGCCCTGCAGGGTTTCCTTGTTGTCCGCCAGCAGGGGCGTGTCCGCCACGGTGACGGAGCCTGCGGCCTCCTCACCGTCGTTCTCTGCAAGAAGGCTGGCCAGGTTCTTGCCGACCTCCTCGGTGTCGGGAGCAACGCCGGTCAGCGTCACGGTGACGCAGTCCACAGAAAGCGTGCAGCATCCGTCCGTTCCGTCGCCATGCAGGGTCGTCAGGATCACGTCGAAGCTTCTGTCTTCCACTGCGTCGTTGGCGATCAGCTCCACCGGGATTTCGATCTCGTCAATGGAGCCCGCAAAGGCCAGCTCTCCTTCGGCCTTGGCGTAGTCCACGCCCGCCTTGGCGGTCCCGTCCACGGTTTCATAGTGAATGGTGACGTTGTAGCTGGTGTCGCCCTCGCGTCGGACGGCGACCTTTGCCTGCAGAGCGGAACGATCCACCGTCACAGCTTCCTCCGTGAAGCCCAGCGTAGAGGGACCGATTTTGTCGTTGTCCGAGACCATGAGGGTCAGCGTATTGCACACGCCTCCCAGCTCGCCGCCCTCGCACCCCGAGATGGTGAACAGGCCCAGCTCGGGCAGCTCAGAGATCTCATCGTCCAGGGCGGTCACACGGATGTACTTGACCGTTTCGCCCTCGGCGAAGGTCAGGTCAAACTCATACAGGCCGTATTCCTCGTCCGCCTCCACGGGGCTGTAGCCGGGCTCGGCTTCGGCGTTCAGCCCCTCGGGCATGGGCTCCGGCTCCGCGATGGGCTCATATTCCTCACCCAGCAGGGAAACGGTGCAGTAATACTGTCCATCCATGCTGTAGACGCAGCGCAGGTCCGTCCCGGTCCAATCCTGTTTCTCAAAGTCCCACAGCAGGTTCCATGGCAACTCTACAGAGTCGCCAACCGGTTCCGTGAGATCGTGGATGTCCTTCCAGCCGTCTTTCTCAGCGGCCTGCCAACGATAGCTGTCCGCCTGTACAGGCTCTGTCAGCGCGTCGGTGAAGCGGCCATCCGCGTCGGTTTGATCCAGCGCCGTCAGGTCTACATCCACGGCGGCCTTCGCGCTCCGCATGCGCTGCTGCCACTAGGGAACGCCAAGCACCTGATAGACCGCGATGGGATTTGGGTTTTCAAACTCCAGCAGCAGGTCGTCCCGTGCAGAGGCAGCGTAGTCGTAGACGCTTTCCTTGCCCGTCTGATCGGTGGTGATCGCGGGTGCAAACAGGACCTTTGCCGTCACCCGACCTGTGGTCCCGCCGAGACGGTAGACCGGGATCAGGATCGAGGAGGGGATATCCTCGCCCGCAGTGGTCTTCGCCCCGGGTTCGCCCACGTCAGCCTGGTGACTGCCGAAGGCAAAGGTGCCGTAGGGATAGGCCTCGTTCCAGTCCTCCTCCACCGTGACCTCGCCCGAAGCCGTGTGGATGACGGCAGGCTGTTCTCCCTGGAGAATGGGGCTTGCTTGCTTCGGTTCTTCTGTGGCAAACGTTGTGACCGGCATGGTGGTGATCAGCAGCGTCAGAACCAGCGCAAGCGCAAGAATTCTCTTCGCTCTCATTCGTAGATTTCCCCCTTGTTTTTGTTTTTCACTGTACGCATCTCTGCGCAAATAGCAGTACCATTATACTACATGGAAAGCTGTTTTGGGTCACATGGAAAGCTGTTTTGGGTCATTCTTACAAAAATGTTAGCCACGCCGCGGTTCGGAGAAGCAATTATTCCCCGTTGCATTTTTTGTGGTTTTTGGTATAATCTGTTGAAAAATTAAGGAGGGTTGAAAACAGAACCGGGGGGTCCCTTACCATGAGCCAGACCATGTCAATCTGAGATTTCTGCCTGATTATCTTTAAGAGTTCTGTGTCCTTTTGTTTTCTCGATATCTCAACATAGGAAAGAAAGTATTTTCCGGCAGTAGCGTCCTCTGTTCGGAATCTTCTCAAAATCAGCCTCTTCGTTTCGATCCTTTGTGTTCCGGATTTGTTCATAAGTACACCCGATCAAGAGTCTGTACAACTATCCGCCGAGGATCCAGGAACGGGTCAAATCCCTGGAGGAATACAAGGACAAGATCCCCACCCAGAAGAACAAGCTGGCGGCCAAGCTCACCGCCTGTGTCCTGTTCGTGGTCATACTCAGCCTGATCCTGCGGTACGTGAACGGATATACGACCTTTCTGCACGCCTTCGGTTGGGGATTCCTGCTGTGGACGGTCGTGAATCTCTGGGACGCGGTGGTGCTGGATATCCTCTGGTTCTGCCATGATCCGCGGTTCGTATTCAAAGGCACCGAAGACATGGTCAGCGACTACCACGATTATTGGTTCCATATCAAGGGCTTTTTCATCGGAGAGACCCTGGCGCTGGTCGTCTGTGCCGCCGCGGGATTGGTCGTGCAGTACGTTCTCTAAGGGGAAAACATGGCGATCGGTTTTTGGAGTAAAATGATTGAACCTGAAAAAGGAGAGAAACGGAATGCCTGAACGACCCATCGTAAAGGACCCTATTTTTCTGGCCCGGAAGTCCAGACTGGCGACGGAGGAGGATTTGCCCATTGCCCGGGATCTGCTGGATACCCTGGCCGCGCATCGTGAAGGCTGCGTCGGCATGGCAGCCAATATGATCGGGGAAACGGTGCGGATCATCGTCTTCGATAACGAGGGCACTGACGCCGTGATGTTCAACCCGGAAATCGTGAAGGCCTCCGAGCCCTACGAGACCGAGGAGGGTTGCCTCTCCTTGACCGGCATGCGCAAGACCAAGCGCTTCCGCAAAATCAAAGTGCAGTATCAGAACGAACAAATGCAGCTCCGGCTGAAAACCTTCACCGGCTGGACTGCCCAGATCATCCAGCATGAGATCGACCACTGCAATGGGATCCTGATCTGAAAAAGATTGTGGGTTCCAGTTCTTTGGTCTGGACTTCCAAAAAGAATTGTGGTATGTGTTGTGTTGCAAACCTACAGAAAGAGGAGACGCAACACATGGCACATATATCCATCAGCGACCTGTACCCCGGCGAAGGCTTGTGGGAGAAGTACGGCGGAATCCTGAACGCCGTCATGCAGGAGTTTTTCACCAACGGCGTCCCGGAGGAATGCGACGAAAAAACGTGGATCGAGCTGCTGACCGTAAAGCAGACCTTTCTCACGGCAATGCGAATGGCAGAACAAGGCGACGAGGTATCGGAACTGACCGATGCTGCGTCGCCTTGTTGTATCAGCGAGACCGAAGAGCGTACCTGTAGCGGCGCACAGTGTGCGCCACGCGCTCCTCTCGCAGGACGGGAGGAGGTGAGAAAATGAGCATGCTGGAAGAGATCTGGACCTGCGGGCTGACATACAAGGACCGGCCCGTGAAATCAGGTTCCCCACTGGAGCGGACGCTCTGCCTGTACGCGAAGAACCAGGACAAGCTGAAAGCGATGCTGAATGCAGAGGAGACGGAGCAGTATCAAAAAACGCTGGATGCCTTCAACGACGTCGTAGCGGTCACGGAAGAAGAAGCCTTCGAGCACGGCTTCACGCTGGGCGTCCGGCTCATGATCGACGTGATGCGCTCGGCGGAGATCCCGTCCATCGACGATGACTGACGGTCAAAAACGAAGACACTGTAAACAAAGACTGCCGCCTCCGTCCGATTCCCGGACGGAGGCGGTCAATTCATTCAGCTTATTCCAAATGAAGTGAATGGCTGATGCGCTTTGATGAAGGATGCGTGTCTGATCAGAACAGGTTCGCCAGGCTGCCGAGGGAGGTCGCACCGACCCAGGCGGCGGCCAGAACCACCAGGACGCCGAGTATCAGGAGCCAGGTCGGATGGCGGTAGCCCGTTCCCATGATCTGCTTATTCTGCGAGGCAACCAGACAGACGCCCAGCGTCAGGGGCAGGATCAGACCGTTCACGGCGCTGGCCAGCACCAGCAGCTTCGCCGCGCCGCCCAGAACCGTCATGACCGTCGTGGAGACCGCGATGAAGCCGATGATCCACAGATTCTCGTGCTTCTCGATGGAAGGGTGGAAGGTCTTCAGGAAGGAAACCGAGGTGTAGGCAGCACCGATCACCGAGGTGATCGACGCAGCAAGGATCACCAGGCCAGCAAATCGGTAAGCCAGATCTCCGTCCCCGATCTTGAAGGCGTAAGCGGCGGGATTGCTGATGCCGCTGTAGGCTGTCGCTCCTTCAAAAGCTTCGTTCTTAGACGGATCTGTCAAATCGATGCCCGCGAACCGGGTCACAACGCCCAGGATTGCCAGGAACAGAAGGACACGGAAGATCGCGGCGATCAGGATCCCCGTGACGGCGCTCCGGTCTACGAGCTTCCGGTTTTCTTTCCCGGTCAGTCCGGCGTCGATCAATCGATGGGCTCCGGCGAAGGTGATATAGCCCCCGACGGTGCCGCCCAGAAGGGTCAGGATCGCCGGGAAGAGCTCGCCCGGCTCCGCGGAGGGGAGGAAGGTGTTTTTGACTGCCTCTCCCACCGGCGGCTTCGTCAGAAACACCAGCACAAGGATTACCAGGATCATCCCCGCGCCGAGATATTTGACGACCTGATCCACGATGGACTTGGCCCGCTTGGAGAGGAAGATCACGATCGCCAGAAGTCCGGTGATCAGACAGCCAACGGTATCGGGGAGGCCGAAGAGCGCATTGAAACCCAGTGCGCCGCCGCCCACGTTGCCGATATTGAAGGCCAGACCTCCCAGCGCGATTATACCGGCCAGGAAGAAGCCCAGGCCCTTGACCAGACTGTTGGCGGCGTCCTGCCCGCGCAGGCCGGAATAACACAGCACCCGCCAGATGTTCAGCTGGGCAATGGCGGACATGAGCAGGGAGATCAGAATGACAAAGCCGAAGCTGGCCCCGAGGGAGCATGTGAACACGGCCGTCTGGGTCAAAAAGCCCGGCCCGATGGCCGAGGTCGCCATCAGAAAGGCTGCGCCGATCAGCGCGCCGCGCGTTGTTTTCTTATCCATGCGTTTTTCCTGATACTTCGGGCTGCGGTTCCGCTTCTACGGGGATCCGCTCAATAGCCAGGACTAAGGCGCGGGCGGCAACGGAAGGTTCCATGGAGGGCGTACCGCGGAAGGCCGGAACGTGGATAAAGGCTGCGCGGACGCCGGTCCCCCGGAAATGATGGAGCACGCGGTAATACAGGTCGTTGCAGACGTAGAGCCCGGCGCTGTAGGAAAGCGCCGCGGGGATGCCTTCTGCGCGGATCGCCTCGGTCATGGCCCGCAAGGGAAGGGTGGAGAAATAGGCCTCCCTGGCCCCGGGGACTACCGGAACGTCCTGGGGAGACCGGCCTGCGTTGTCGGGGATTGGGGCGTGCTGCAGGTTGAGCGCGACAAGCTCCGGGGTGACGGCAACCCGTCCGGCAGCCTGGCCCACGCAGATCACGACCTCTGCTCCGATCTCCTCTGCCAGGGCGATCGCCCGATCTCCGGCAGTGCCGAATTCCACGGGAAGCAGCGCTTTCTGCAGACGCCACGGACCGACGGTATCCGGCAGAGCGTCCACTGCCAGCATCGAAGCGTTTTCCGCTTCCCCTCCAAAGGGCTCGAAGCAAGTGATCAAAAGCGTGCGGTGATCCTGTTCCATGTTGCTCAACTTCTGTTTTTTTGTTTGCGGTATCTGTCAATGTATCTTAAACCAGCCGCTTTCGTTTGTCAAGGACAGGGCGGCGGGAACGGTGACAGAATAAGCAGGGTTAGAGCCCGAATAGACAGAACGCGTTGACAGCCATGCCGGCGGGAAATAAGATGAACGCAGAAATATATTTTTTAAAGGAGGCAGCCATGAACCGGAACGACACCTGTTATCAGAACTACGTTAAAATCTTGAAGGAAGAGCTGCGGCCAGCCATAGTAGTAAAACCTGTCCGGGCTGCTGGGCGCTGTTGCGGTTGTTTGAGAGTAGTGTAATCCAAGATGGTAGTAAAACAAGATGTTGCAAGAGAAGGCGACTGATAATGTTTGAGAGTAGTGTAATCCAAGATGGTAGTAAAACACAAGCTGAACAAGCAGTTCAACGGCTTCAGTTTTAGAGTAGTGAAATCCAAGATGGTAGAAAAAAACGATAACCTAAATGGTTCTGAAATATGATGAAATTGTTGTTTATTTGCCATGGGAATATCTGCCGCAGTCCGATGGCGGAGTTTGTGATGAAGGATATGGTCCGCAAGAGGGGACTGGAGGCGGAGTATGAGATCGCGTCCGCGGCGACGAGCCGGGAGGAGATCGGCAATCCGTTTCCCCTCCTGTCATTCTGAGCGGAGCGCAGCGAAGTCGAAGAATCCGTTTCCCCCGTACCAAGAAAAACCTCCCCTGCTCGCAGGGCACAACAGTCCGGGGGACTGTTGTGGATTTCATTGCCGTTGCCGCAGCTCGTCTGCGACAACTGGCATCCTCAAGCAGGGGGACCGGCCTCAAGGACGGTGGAGGGGTGCGTAACGATAAGCAGCGGCCTCCCTTGAAGGCTGGCATGCCTCCGGCGGCTTACTTTCTTGTTCCGGCAAGTAAGTAAGCAAAGAACCGGCCAGAGGGGGAAGATTCCGAATCTCTCCCCCCTCTGGACCTGAATAGAGGATGCCGGTTCTGCGGCGCAGCCGCGCAACCAGCAATAAATCTCGCAGCCCACCGGGCTGCTCTGCCCCTCATTCAAACGGCCAAAGGGGAGCGCCCCTTTGGAAATCCCCGTGCAGGCTTGATAGCATTTGCGTAAGATCGGTATCTGAGAATAGTATTAATCATAGGAACCGCTTGCTCATCTGTTCCGGATCGAGCTCGTCCAGGTCGATCACATCAATGTCCAGTTCAGCAGCGCGGTTTCTTGTGACGGTACTGGCCCGCTCGGCGCTTACGATGATCGCCCTTGCCACCTCACCGCCGAAGCGGTCCCGCAGGATCGCCAGCTCGTTGAGCGCCTCCGTGCGGATCTCGGAGGTCTTGCAGCTGATGAATACGGGCTTGATACCCCGGACCGCGACGACATCGATCTCATTGCTGACGCCGTCCCGGGTGTTCTGCCCATCCCAGTCCACGACAACGCTGACGCGCACGTCTTGATAGCTCCCGCTTTTGACGCATGCCTTCCAGACGTAGAGCTCTAGCACGCTGCCCACGTCGCGCAGCCAGGCGCGGATCTGCCCGTCGGCAAAGGAAAAGCGGACTTGCTTTTCCGGCTGTAACTCCAGTTCCTGTAAAAAACCCAATTCAGCCAGATCCCGCAGTGCCTTATCGTTGGCGATGAGCATGCCCCGGTCTCCCTTGACCTGCCAAGGTGCGACGACAGAGAGCGAGAGCGGACCTTCTTTTGGCGTTGGGGAGACACGCTGCAGGTAGGAGACGATCCTCTGCCATTGATGCCGATACTTCAAAAACAGTTTGAAAAAGCCGTCGATCTTCCCGGTGTACTGCTCCAAAACCGTATTGTCGACCCTGCCTTGCCGAACTGAGCCGCCTGCCGCGGCAAAGCAGTCTGGGGCGGAGAGCAGCACGTCGCAGAGGACATTGTGTGCAAACGGCGCGTTCTGGATGTCGAAAAAAGTGTTGCGCTTTCTGGAGTAGGTGAATACCGGAAGCGGCTGCTCGGCGCAGAGCAGGCCTCCTGCAAACAGCGCCGCATCCGAACCGCCCGAGATGTCTAAGGCGCAGTCTGGGTACTGCTTCACCACGGTCTCCAGCGCGCGCTTGACCGAAGCAGCGTTCAGCGTCGCCGTCTCCCGGAACAGAATCTGAGTCTCAAGCCCACGCTGCTTGAAATAGTTCTTCAGCTTCTGCTGCAGGGCGCGGTTCTCTGAGATCTCCTTGTCGCAGAGAAAAACCGTCCGCTCCGGCCGAAACATCTCAGTCCCCAGTACATTCGCGATCGGACGCTTATCGAAGAGCTCAATCAAAGTCTGCATGGCATTTCCTCCTCTTGGGTACAGCATAGCGCACGATTCTCCGAAAATAATCACTGAATAATGCAAATCCGCCCCGAATTCTTTTGCTCTTTCTGCTAATTGCGGTAGCCAACGGTAGGATCACCTCCTTGGCTATCAATATTTTATCACGATTTTTATCATAAAAGCAAGAGGAAGATCCTGAGAAAATACTCCGTTTTCCAGATAATAACTCTGGACTTTCGGCTGAAGATGTGATATGTGTTGTGTCGCAAGGAGGTGCGAAACATGGCACAATACAAAAGATCGAAGAGATCAATCAAAGCGTACACAGGGGTTCTATTTCACAAGGGAAAAGGCGACGTTGTTTCGGAACTGACCGAAGCGGCGTCGTCTTTCTGCATCGGGGAGGAGGTGGAGAAATGAGCATGCTGGAAGAGCTGTGGCTCGGCGGCCTGGACTACCAGGGGCGGCCTGTGAAAAAGGGCTCCGCCATGGAGCGGAAGATGTGTCTCTACGCCAGGAACGCGGAAAAAATGAAGGGAATGCTGACCGGTCCCCAGACGGAGCAGTACGAGAAAACCATTGACGCCTACAACGACGTCGTAGCGGTCACGGAAGAAGAAGCCTTCGAGCACGGCTTCACGCTGGGCGTCCGGCTCATGATCGACGTGATGCGTTCGGCAGAGATCCCGTCCATCGACGACGTCTGACGGATCTGGCGTCCGGCAGAATCATAATCAAAAACAGTAAACTGGAGCAGGACGAATCTTCTCCCTGCTCCAGTTTCATACAGTTACAGATCATACATCATGAAGTTCCCGTTATGCCGGAAGCCGTAAGCCGTATAAAGCTTCACGCCCATGTCGGATGCCGTGATCTGGACCGAGCCGCATCCATAGGCTTTTGCCTCTTCTACAACAAGATCCAGGAGCTTCCTGGCGATCCCCATCCGTCTGTACGCAGGATCGGTGAACATGCTGGACAGAAGGCCGAGCTTTCCCGAAGGGCATGAGAAATAAGGCGGTTTTTCCACAAAGGACATTCCGCTTGTCCCGACGATTGCGGAGCCGTCCAAGGCAAGCCAGGATACGAACGTCCCGTCGGCCAAATGCCTGTGATAATAATCTGACAGCGCCGACCTCAGATCCACGTTCTTTGGCGTTTCTTTTCCCGCGGACACGTATTCCTCCGTCAGTTGACGAATCCTCATGTCAATAAACGTGTCAAGTTTCGCTTCCGTCAGCTTTTTATATTTGATCTCCATAGCATAAACCTCAGCTAATCCGGATATATTCTGTGAAAAACAAATTCCGGCAGGATAGCGTTTGCGCTTTCAGCCCCGGACCTTCGGTGCGTTGAATCGCTCGTTGATTTCCCGGATTTCCAGCTCCCCGTCGATATAGGGCTGGTAGATCGTGTCGATGCGGCCGCCGCCGCGGTTGTCGCAGCCGGAGCAGAACTCACAGTCGATCCCGCAGCTGCCCCACAGAGCCTCGTGGACGATTCGGATGCGTTCCTCCCGGGTCGTGTCTTTGATCAGAATGGATTTCATGCTTTGCGCTCCTTTCACACATGGTTCTCTGCGTAGGTTGCCCCATATTATTTTGAATAACCAACAAGGTCCTTGATCACTTCGCCGGCAATAATCAGGCCGACGACGGACGGCACGAAGGCGTTGCTGCCCGGGACCTGCCGGCGCTGGGTGCATTTTCTGGCCGTGCCCGGCGGGCAGATGCAATGGGCGCGGCAGCTGATTGCCATATCGTCAATCGGCGTCAGCGGCTCCTCTCTGGAATAGACCACCTTCAAAGCCTTGACGCCGCGCTTTTTGAGTTCCCTCCGCATGACCCGGGCCAGGGGACAGACCTTGGTCTCGTAGATGTCGGCCACCCGAAACGCAGTCGGATCGACCTTGTTTCCGGCGCCCATGGAAGAGATGATCGGCGTGTCGGCCGCCTTCGTCTGCATGACCAGCGCGATTTTCCCGGTTACGGTGTCAATGGCGTCCACTACGTAATCATAGGCGGAAAAGTCGAACTCCGCTGCCGTTTCCGGCCCGAAGAAGGTCTTGTGGAGGTTGACCGTCACCTGCGGATTGATCTCCGCGATCCGCTCCGCAGCCACGTCCACTTTGTATTTTCCCACGGTTTTACGCGTGGCGAGGATCTGCCGGTTGATGTTGGTCAGGCAGACCTTGTCGTCGTCGATCAGATCCAGCGCGCCGATCCCGGATCGCGCCAGCGCCTCCACCGTATAGCCGCCCACGCCGCCGATCCCGAAGACTGCAACCCTGGATTGCCACAGCCGTTCCATGGCGTCTTTTCCGAACAGCAACTCCGTTCTGGAGTATTGATTCAGCATAGATGCTCTCCTTTCGGCCCCGCCCAGTTTTGAAACACCGAAACCATAGCTTCCACGGACGCTTCGGGGATTCGGATCTCTGTCTCTGTGATCTCGATGCCGTCCACCGGCCAGGGATTGCAGCCGCCGTGAACAACGCCAACCTCGTCTGCGGTGAATTCAAACTTGCAGTTCTGACAAACCAGCTTATCCCCGCTTTGCAGATAATACGCCTTTGGGGACGGTGAACAGCTCTGACAGGTGTTGAACGCTGCATGTACCGTGCCAGTCGCGTCCCGCAGAGCCAGAACCTGCACCGTCGTACCATCGATCTGATAATCAAAGCATTTCATACTCGTCGTGATATCCTTCGTGTCGATCAGGAAGAATCCTTCCTCTGACGCGGTCGGATTGTGCCCCAAATCGGTTTCTCCGGGAGCGGAAGCCTTTCCGGAGCATGAAACGAAAACAAGCATTGCCAGGATCAGCAGCAATAAAACGAAACGCCTGTTGTTTTGCATTTATGAATTTCCTCCTGTGTCCTCTACAACAATAATGTGATTCCGGATCATATTCATCCAGCAGGTATACAGATAATCGCCCTCCTGCGTGGGCAAAAATACGATCACGTTTTCTCCGGGCTGCAGCACGACGTCAAAGCCGAAGTCGCTGCTGATCACCTCGTTGTTGCAGCCGGTGATCTTGTCCTTGTTCGCAGTAATCACAATACGGACCGGGATATCCTTTTGCACAATGATATCCGCATAAGCATCGTATTCCAAGTCAAAGGAGACCGTCTGCACGCCGTCTTCCACCGCCGCAGTCAGATAGTCCTCCCGATCCTTTGCGCTCAGGTTCGTCAGATCGATCCCGAAAGCCGACAGACCGCGCAGCAGCATCAGAAGCGACAAAAGGAGGATCAAAACGGACGCGAGCTTTGCAAATATCGCTCTTGCTTTCCCCTTCGTGAGATTCAGAAGCAGCCCCGAACCGAGCATCAGCGGGACCGTTCCCAGTGCAAACAAAAACATGGAAAGCACACCGGAAAGGAAACTGCCCGTGGAAAGCGCGTAGAGCTGCATGGTCTGCAGCGGACCGCAGGGCATGAAACCGTTCAGCAGGCCGATTACGAAGGCACTGCTCCCGCGCTTTCGGAGGGGAAAGCAGAAAAACTGCGGCAGGCGGAATCGAATCCACCCGAGCATGGACAGCGACATCAGAAGCATGCAGACGGCAGCGAGCAGGATGATGACGCCGCGCAGCGTGCTGCTGAGCGAAAAAACGCTGCCGATCCATCCGACAAGCCCGCCGATTAGCGTATAGGAGAGCACTCTGCCAAGATTGTACAGCAAGGGCCGACGCACGCTTCTTGTGGAACCACTTCCCGCGGAGGCGTAGATTCCGATCGCGCCGCACATGGTCATGCAATGGATGCCAGTCAAAAGGCCCGTCGCAAACAGCATGCCATAGGACATCCCTGCCTCGATCACAGGGATCGCGTTAAAAACGTTATATCCAAACAGCTTGTTGATCCCGAGGCCAACTGCGACAAGCAGCGCCGCGATCCCAAGCGCCTCATACCAGCGCACCCTGCCGGCAGCCCTCCGGAAATCTTTGCTGACGCGTGAAGGATTCGCTTCGTATCCGGCCTCCCGGATCGCTGAGACGACAGCTTCGGCGTCCGGAAGCGCGCTTCCGCGAAGCTCCGCGACGGTCTGCCGAAAAGTCACCGCCTCCACGCCGTCCAGCACCAACAGCGCCGAACGGACTTTTTGCCAGCAGTGCTCACAGTACATTCCGTCTACACGAACATACAGGACTTCCTCATGATTCTCTTGTTGCTTAATCTGATTCTGATTCGCGAACATCCTGTATCAACACCTTCATCTGTACTGCAGTTCGATTTTTGCCAACGTGTACGATTCCGCCCTTCATCTGCAGTCCTTCGACACGTCTTCAAAGGAACGATATCCAAGAATGTACTCGTGATAGGCAAGCTCTGGATCTTTCCCGTGAAAAGCAGCGCAGATTCCGCACAGATCGCAGTCCGCGATGCAGGGATACCTGTTTTTGACATAGGTTCGGCGCTCTTCTTCAGAAGAATTTCCGATATCCGGTGCAATGGTCATCAATGATAATCCTCCAGATAGCTGTGGACCTCTCCTCCTGCTTTATAGCCCGGGAAGGTTTCGATGTTGACCGCATGGATGCTGTGAAAGATGCTGCTTTCAATGGAAGGATTGTCCCGCTTGAGCCGCTTTAGAAGCGTCTTGATCTCCTGCCGCTTGGAGCCGCCTCCACCGTTGTCGCAGATGGAGCAGTTCTCTGTAAACCGGCAGGCGCACTGGATGAATTCCAAATCATTGTAGGTCCTCCAGGTCAGGATGTCCTCCTCACGGATGCAGTACAGCGGACGAATCAACTCCATCCCCTCAAAGTTGCTGCTGTGCAGCTTCGGCAGCATTCCCTGCAGCTGTGAGCCGTAAAACATGGCCATGACCGTCGTCTCGATCACATCGTTCAGATGGTGTCCCAGGGCGATCTTGTTGCAGCCAAGCTCCTTTGCTTTCGCGTACAGCGTCCCGCGGCGCATTCTGGCGCAAAGATAGCATGGAGACCTGTCGGTGTTGTTGGCAACGTCAAATATCCGGGACTCAAAGATTGTGACGGGGATACGCAGAAGCGCCGCATTGCTTTCAATCTTCTTCCGGTTTAGTTCGTTGTATCCGGGGTCCATGACCAAATACACCAGCTCAAACGGAAAATCGCTGTGGCTGTGCAGCATCTGCATCAGCTTTGCCATCAGCATGGAATCCTTGCCGCCGGAGATACAGACTGCGATCCGATCTCCTTCCGCAATTAATTGGTACTGTTTCACCGCGTGAATGAAAGGCGTCCACAGCTCCTCATGGTATTTCTTCTGAATGCTGCGCTCTATCAGCTGATACTTTTCAGTTGTGTCGTTCATTCTGTCAGCTCCTTTCGGCATTGCTCGAACAGTTCCAAAAACGCGATTAGCTCTTTCTCTGTTGTCAAATGGCTCAGACTGATCCGCCAGGAGGAAAGGGCGTTTTTCCGATCCTTGCTGACTGCAAAGACCGCTTTCGATGGTGTTCCTTCAACGGAACAAGCGGATTTCACGGAAACACAGACGCCTTTTTCAGCCAGACTCCGTTGCATGCTAGTTCCCTTGATGCTGGAAACACTGATGTTCAGAATATGTGGTACAGCATCTTCAGGGCTGTTGATTCGAACGTCGTGATAATGCCTCAGCGCTTTTCGCAGGGTTTCGTTCAGCAGACGCACCTGATTCCACCGTTCCGGCAAAGCCCCCAGCGCACAACGCAACGCTTCCCCAAGGGAGACTGCCAGCGCCAATGTTGGCGTTCCGCTCCGGTAAAGCGTCGCCCCGGAACCGCCGTGGATCAACGGATCGATCACAAAATCTTTTCTCTTAAACAGAATGCCGCTGCCATTCAGACCGTAGAATTTATGGGCGGTCAGGCTGGCGGTATCAATTCCTTTAAAAGAAAAGGGAATCTTTCCGATTGCCTGGGTTGCGTCCACGTGGAGGTATGCGTTTGAACTGCCATGCACAATCTCCGAGATCTCCCGGATCGGTTGAATCACGCCAAGTTCGCTGTCCACCGCAGTCACAGCAACCAGGATCGTATCGTCTCGGAGCAACTCTTTTAAGTGCTGCGTATCAATCCTTCCGTTCCTGCCGATATCTACCAAATCGATCTCATAGCCCTGCTCCTGAAGCCAGGTCAACGGTCCACTGACCGACGGATGCTCCAACACTGTAGAAATGATATGCTTTCCATAATTTCTCCGCGCACGGGCGATACCCTTTACCGCAAGATTGTTTGCCTCGCTGGCGCCGGATGTGTAAATGATCTCGGATGCCTCGACGTTCAGAAGGGTAGCGATCGTCTCCGTTGCCTCCGCAAGCCTGCCTTTGGCAGACGTTCCCGCGGGATGCGTCGAATTCGGGTTGCCGAGATAATCCTGCTCGGTTTGAACAAAAACCTCGAGTACGTCCGGATCGACCGGCGTGTTGGCGGAGTAATCCAGATAGATCACGGTCTGCCTCCTCTCCGGTCTGCTGAAAGCTCAGAGCCAAGGGAATACAGTTGATCCAGCACCTGCTGCCCGCGATAGGTCAAGGCCATGCTTCCATGCAGGGGATAGCCTTCAAAGCCCTGATAATCGTAATTGCTCAGCGGAATGTCATAATCCACTTCAATCAAGCCCTTTCCCGCAAGCACAGAGATCAATTCCGGATGGACGCCCGGAACGTGATTCTCTTCCGGCGTGCATGCCGGAAATGCGTAAACGGGACAGTCAGATACATCTTTTCCGACAACCGGTTGAAACGGAAGCTCCGCAAAGGTCAGCAAAAAGTCCGCTTCCGCCTGCGTCAGTTCCAGGCTCCCGCACCCGCTGCAACTTCCGCCGCAGCACTTTCCGCAGTGATTTCCTCCGCACAGGGTATTCTTTTGACTCAAGTTTTTCTCTCCTTCTTCGAAATCCCGCTTCAAACGACGCCCTCGTTCATGCTGCCGGTCCGGTAGCCCTCCAGATCCATCGTGATATAGCGGAAGCCCAGCGCTCGGAATTCGGCGGTGATTTTGCCGCAAACCTCTGTATCCAAAAGTCTCGCAAACTCGGACGGGTGAAGTTCGATTCTCGCCATCATACCGTGGATACGGACCCGGACCTGATGAAAGCCCAGATCCAGCAGCAGCTGCTCCGCCCGATCTACCATCTGCAGACGCTCTTCGCTGATGGTCTCGCCGTAGACGAAGCGCGACGATAGGCAGGCGAAGGACTGCTTATTCCAGGTGGGAAGGCCCAATTCTTTCGACAGCGCACGGATCTCTTCCTTGCAGAGACCTGCGTCTCGCAGCGGGCTTTTCACGCCCAGCTCAGCGACTGCAATCAAGCCCGGGCGATAATCTCCGTTGTCGTCCAGATTCGAGCCCTCAGCAATATACGGAATGCCGCGGGCTTCGGCAATCTCGCGGATCTTGGTAAACAGCTCCCGCTTGCACAGGTAGCAGCGGTTTTTCGGGTTCTGCCGGAAGCCGTCAATGTCCAGCTCCTCCGACTCCACAATCACATGCTCGATCTGTTCCTTTTGACAGAACGCCTGTGCCTCCAACAGTTCCCGCTGCGGGAACGAGCAGGATTTGGCAGTTACCGCAATCACACGGCTTCCAAGAACATCATGCGCCGCCTTCAGCAAAAACGTGGAGTCCACGCCGGAGGAGAAGGCAATGGCAACGCTGCCCATCGAGGCCAGATCCTCTTTCAGCCTGTACAGCTTCTCATGCGTTTCGTCCATCTTGGTTGCTCCTTTTGTATCTGATTATTCCTATATATTTTATATGATATTATAGGTGAGCAACGCTTGCTTGTCAACTAATTCCTGCTTCGAATATGGAATTTCTTTTCGCTCCAAAAAAACACTTGACAAAACGGAAACAGCCTGCTATAATTCCTACTAGCCAGATAGGATATATATGAAATTAAAAACGGAGGTTCCAACCATGAAATACGTCGATACCATCACCGACCTGATCGGCCATACCCCCCTGCTCAAGCTGAACCGCTTTGCGAAAGAAAACGAGCTCGGCGCGGACGTTTACGCCAAGCTCGAATACTTCAACCCTGCGGGAAGCGTTAAGGATCGCATCGCTCGGGCCATGCTGGACGACGCGGAGGCCAAGGGCCTCTTGACGCCCGGCTCCGTCATCATTGAGCCGACCAGCGGCAACACCGGCATCGGCCTGGCCGCGGTTTCCGCCGCCAGAGGCTACCGCATTATTCTGACCATGCCAGAGACCATGAGTATCGAGCGCCGCAATCTGCTCAAGGCCTACGGCGCGGAGCTGGTTCTTACGGACGGCAGTAAGGGCATGAAGGGCGCTATCGCCAAGGCAGAGGAGTTGGCCGCCGAGATCCCGAACAGCTTCATCCCCAGCCAGTTCACGAACCCGGCCAATCCGGCTGTACATCGCGCCAGTACAGGCCCGGAGATCTGGGAAGACACCGACGGCAAGGTCGACATCTTTGTGGCAGGCGTCGGTACCGGCGGCACCGTCACCGGCGTGGGCGAATATCTGAAGGCACAGAATCCCAACGTGAAGGTCGTGGCCGTGGAGCCTGCGGGCTCTCCGGTCCTGTCCCAGGGGAAAGCTGGTCCCCACAAGATCCAGGGAATCGGCGCAGGCTTCGTTCCGGACACTCTGAACACGAAGATCTATGACGAGATCATCCCGGTCGAGAACGAGGACGCCTTCGCCACCGGCAGAGCTCTCGCCAGAAAGGAAGGCCTGCTGGTCGGCATCTCCTCCGGCGCGGCGGTCTGGGCGGCGGCCCAGCTCGCCAAACGGCCCGAGAACGCGGGCAAGCTCATTGTGGCCCTGCTGCCGGACACCGGCGACCGGTATCTGTCCACCCCGATGTTTGCAGAATAAAAGCGGAATAAAAAAATCAGGGCAGGCGAACGTCTCATTTCAAACATTCGCCTGCCATTTTTCTGCGTGGTCAAATCACGTAATCGTCCGCTCCGTGCTGTTGGTCCACCAGATCCTGCAGCGTGATCCCGTCGAGGTACTCGTTGACGACCTTCGCCAGGCCGCGCCAGACCGGCAGGGTCGGGCATACGCCGCTTCTGGGGCAGTCCACGGCGTCCCGGGCAACGCAGTCCACCGGAGCGAGGGAGCCCTCGGTCATACGCAGAATCTCCCCGACGGTATACTGGTCCGCGGGCTTTGCCAGCATATATCCGCCCTGGGCTCCGCGGCCGACGCGAAGGACGTCCGTCCGATTGAAGATCTGGATGATCTGTTCCAGATACTTCCGGGAAATCTCCTGCCGCTCCGCAATGTCCTTGAGAGAAACGTATCCTTCCCCTCGATGCTCGGCCAGATCGACCAGCATCCGGAGTGCGTAACGTCCCTTGGTAGAAATCTTCATGTGCCTTCACTCCTTCATGTTGGAATAATACCATAGAAATAATAGGAAATCAAGGAGGAGATATCTAACTGCCTTCAATTCGTAGTCAGTTGGGATTCACCTGACGAACCAAGCCCAATGACTGCGTCTGACGTGATTGTCAAAAAATGGTTTGCATTAATCAAAGAAAAAGCACGCGGGGCCCTGGCTGCTGTCCGGACCCCGAAAAATTTTCATCAAAAACATTTCATGACGAACATAATTGTCCCGAATATGGTATCGAAAAGATGCTCTAATATAGGCGTAAGATCAGCCGCAAAAGTTTTTTGGTTTCAAAAATGGAGGTAAAAAAATGAAGGAAAGTGTCTACAAGAGCTATGACGAGCTGCCCATCATGCTGAACGCGGAAACCCTGGCGAAGGTGCTGGGCATCGCGCCGTCGTCCGCCTACGAGCTCATGCACCAGGAAGGCTTCCCGACACTGCGGGTAGGGGCTGTCTCTTATACACATCT
>LXOW01362565.1_pt1 | contig 20288 bp, 7 predicted proteins | sample 1368591 | NCBI WGS metagenome assembly LXOW01 (sample SAMN04884650, study PRJNA319009) | bovine gut metagenome | isolation source: Cow rumen | host: Bos taurus | place: Italy: Legnaro (PD) | collected 2014-07-09
GTATTACACTATATCGTACTTTTTCTGTTGAAAGCATCGAAGAATGGTTAGTAACAGGTCATTTGAACGTGCAAAAGTAAAAAAAATATTCAATATACGCAAATTTTTGTTGAAAAAAGTGACTTTGACACTAAAATCTCCCCGCATGACACTAAATTACACCCAAAATAAATTAAAAAAATATAACTTTGCAAACGAAATGACTACTAAGACTATTCAATACTAATCAAAAACAAATGAAAAAAATTACAATGACCTGTTGTGCTGTCATCAGCACATTGCTGCTTGGGAGTTGTGCCGATGGCTACGAAACGTCCAAAACCTTCGACCTCGGCGTGCGTAACGCACAGATGGAAACGCCCATTCAAGACAGCATCTCATTCAAGGTTAGTACCGACGGAAAGACTGCCGTTGTGTCCTGGCCTACTGTAGCAGGAGCCGGTGGACATGAAATCACATTCATGAATGTGGATGACCCCGATAACCCCGTCATCATCGATGGCTACGACAAGAAAATCGTAGACGGCTCCAAGTTCACCATCAACGTAACGGAAGACTCGAAGTACCAGATGCTCATGCGCACCCTGGGCAACAAGGACTACGGCAACAAAGACGATGAGGTGACACATGCTTACAATTTCTCCACTCTCGTGCCGTCAGTAGCAACCATCCCCAGTGGCACCGATATAGCGCAGTACTTCAAGGAGCATCCATTGGATTCCAACAAGGTGGAGGTTGCCATCGACCTGGAGGCAGGAGGCGAATACACCATGTCAGACACCGTTGACTTCTGTCATCATCCCCTGACCTTCCGAGGCGACAAGATACGCCGTCCCGTTGTGAAGATGGTGGGAGCAGGCCACTTTGAGACATACTCCACGCTGAAGGTGAAGTATATCAACTTCGATATGACAGAGTCAACAGCCGGAGGCTTCGTAGCTATGTCCAAGAACAACCTGCCCGACAGCATCCTTACGGAGAACCGTGGCAACTACTGGCGCGGATCATCACAGATTAAAGGCATATACATGGTAGAGGATCCTATCTACATCGCCAACTGTTGGTTCAAGAACCTGCCTCATGCCATGCTCTATCACAACAACGTGAACTGTGCCTTCTGGTATTTCACCCTCTACAACTGTATCGTGCAGATGAACAACACCACCCTGTCAAACATCGGTTTCATCAACCTCTATGACTCCAATGCACAGGGAAAGAGCGTAAAGAACATCCGTATAGAGCGAAGCACCATCTTTAATATTGCCGACAACAAGTCTGCCTGCTTCATCAGATACGGCAACGAGTCTAACTCACAGCCTGACAAAGTGTTTGGTAACATAAGTGCCGACTACAACAGCCACAGCTGGACCTTCACACGCTCTACCTTAGCCAAGTGCTACTATGACGACACATCACACAGTGGCTGGCGTTTCTGCAATAATGTACGCGTGTCAACAGCATTCACGCTCAATATTGACCACACCATCTTCTATAATTGTGCACAGCTCTATCGTATGAACAGTGGTTCGCGCACGTACCGCTTCAATTTCTTCTGGAACGATGGCGATGACGACAAGTCTCGCAACAATTCCATGAAGGACTCCGGCAATGCGCCATTCGCTTCAGAATACGACCCACAGTTCGGTGGCAACAATGCCGCTCAACTCAAGGAACTCGATTTCTCTCTGCCCAATGGCGGTGTGAACTTTACGCCTAACGAGTATGAGATTGTCACTAACCGTGGCGGCGACCCACGCTGGCTGCCCAATTCAGAGGAAACAGAAGAATAATAACGCTAACGCATCAAATCTATGAATAAGAAAAGAATATTCAGTTTATGCATGGGGCTGCTGATGGCACTCGTCGCTACTACCGCCCTGGCACAGAACAAAACGGTGAAGGGCACGGTGGTCGACCAGAACAAGGAGCCGATTATCGGTGCTACCGTCACCATAGTCGGACAGAACCAGGGAGGCACCGTGACAGATATCGACGGTAACTTCACCTTGCAGGTGCCCGCTGGCAAGAAAATCAAAATCAGCTACATCGGCTTCCAGACCCAGACGGTGGGTAAGCTCGATGGTGACGTCAACATCACCCTGCAGGAAGAGGAGAACGCCCTCGACGATGTTGTCGTAGTAGGTTACGGTGCCCTGAAGCAGAAGAACGTGACGGGTGCTGTCGAAGTGATTAACCCCGAGGAGTTGAAAGACCTCAACGTGACGAGCCTCTCCGAGGCCCTGATAGGTCTCTCGCCATCACTCCACGTCTCAATGCCTTCTACGGGACGTCCTGGTGAGAACGCTACTATCACCATCCGTGCCGCACGCGACGCTGTAGCCCTCATTCCAGAGAAGGATATGACAGGTGCTGCAGTAGGTGCCAACATCGACCCACGCCCCCTCTACGTCATCGATGACTTCGTATATCAGGACGGCGACAAGGGTGAGGAGGAATTCAACAACCTCGATGTTGACGAGGTAGAGTCCATCACCATCCTTAAGGATGCCGAGGCCGCCGTTTATGGAGCCTATGGTGCCTACGGTGTAATCCTCGTTAAGACCAAGCGCGGTAAGGCCGGCAAGCCACGCATCTCCTATCAGACACAGCTGGGTTGGGTTGATGCCATCAAGCATGCCGAGATGCTCGACGGATACAACTACGGACGTATCTACAATGCTGCAAAGGCAGCACAGCTCCTGCAGTCAAACAAGGAAGACTATGACCGCCGCCTCGATTTCTTCCAAGCCGATGAGCTGGAGGCAATGAAGAATGCCAACTACAACCTGCTCGACGACTATTGGAGCAGCTCTCTCTCGCAGCGTCACAGCGTCAACGTGAACGGTGGTAACGAAAAGGCCACATACTTCGCAGGCGTGACATATCAGACACAGGACGGTAACATCGGCAAGCTCGACTACAACCGTTGGAACTACCGTGCAGGCATCAGCGCCAATATCGGCAAGTACGTGAAGGCTACGCTCTCCGTTTCGGGTGACGACTCAAAGAAGAACATGCACATGACCTCGGCCAACGGTGCCAATCAGGAGGACTATGTCTATATGCTGAAGAACCCATCTTACGTACCTGACAACATCAACGGCTATCCCATCTATCACTCAGGTATGGCTAACGACCCGTCGTTCGACAACTATTACAACTACAGGTCGCTAAACAACTCCATCAACAACCGTGAGCAGAACTCCAACTCCATGTCCATTCAGGGAACATTAGAGGCAGACTTCGGCTTCGTCAAATTCCTCAAGGGGCTGCGTGCTCGCCTTACCTATTCACGTAATGTGAGCAACAACCACGACAACAGAATACGAATGGAGAATGTAGTATATCGAGTGAAGAACCGTGGCGGCTCCGGCAACCACCTCTACATTACCGACCCCGACGCTATCATCGACAACGACCCATTGGTGGACTATGATGAAACATCTTTGGAGGGCTTCCGCTACACCTCTTTCGAGAACCTCGAGGAGCGCGTGCTCAACAGTGGTCAGAAGTCCTACATCCAGAACACTCTGTCTCGCAACAAGAGCTATCAGCTGAACTTCATGGTCATGTACGGACGCAAGTTCGGCAAGCACGATGTCAGCGGCACCTTCTCTATAGAGCGTGGTGAGAACGAGAGTTTTGAACAGTACACCAATGCCACACACCCACTGCCCTTCACCGACGGCACCAGCAACTCTCTGGCCGACGACACACAGAAGGAAGCCACATGGGGCAAGACTGACGGCGGTAACCTCGCATACATCGGACGTTTCAACTATTCATACGCTGACAGGTACCTCTTCCAGTTCCTTATCCGCTCACAGGCCTCTGCTGCCAAGTTCGCACCAGAGAACTACTGGGGTGCCTTCCCTTCCTTCTCCGCAGGCTGGGTAACGTCAGAGGAGCCTTGGTTCCCAAAGAAGAAGCTGATGATTGACTTCCTGAAGTTCCGTTTCTCATGGGGTATCATGGGTCGCGACAACGTAGATGCGTGGCGCTGGCTCCAGCTCTATGCCTACAACTCCACACGAAGCCAGATCTTCGGTACCGACATCTCAAAGGAGTCAGCACGTGCCTTCCAGCTGCCAGAGAAGAGCGGTACAAACCGCGACCTGCACTGGGATAAGAACACTAAGATGAATATCGGTATGGACCTGCGCATGCTCGACGGTCGCCTCAGCGTATCGTTCGACTACTACTACGACAAGCAACGCGAGATGTTTGCCACGCCAAACGCCAACTTCATGCCTGGCACAGTAGGTACCTATCCTGCTCCTGAGAACTACTCCGAGATGGACCTCTGGGGTTACGAGGCTATCATCGGATGGCGTCAGCGCATCAGCAACGACATGTACATCAGCGCACGCCTTGGCTACAGCTACGATGACAACAAGGTGCTCAAGATGTACTGGGACACCGACACCAAGCTCAACAGCATGGTTTACGGCGAGCGTAGCGACCGCGGTCTGTGGGGTTACTCATGCCTCGGCATGTTCCGCACATACCAGGAGATCGAGGAGTACTTCCTCAAGTACAACATCAAGAGCTATATGGGTCTCTCGCAGGACAAGGTACATCCAGGCATGCTCATCTATGAGGACGTTCGCGGTCCGAAGGATGACAGCGGCAACTGGACAGCAGCAGACGGCTATGTGGACAGCAACGATATCGTGCAGATTTCAAAGCGTCAGGACAACCCTCACAAGGCCAACCTCAACCTGAACTTCGTATGGAAGTCATTCTCTCTGCAAACCACCCTGCAGGCTGAATGGGGCGCATACCGCATGATGCCTGACATGTACAAGGAGTCATTCAACTCAATGGAGACCACCAACGTCTCGGCTATGTGGAACGATATGTTCATCTACGAGAATGTGCTCGACGCACAGGGCCGCATCATCGCTGCTGCCAACCCCAATGGCGCTTGGCCAAACTTTGGCTATACATCGGGAAGCGTAAATTCACAGGCATCAACATTCTGGCGCATGTCTGCAGCAGAGATTCTCATACGTAACCTCACGCTGGCCTACACCCTGCCAAAGAACATTTGCAAGACCATCGGACTGAATGCAGTGCGCTTCAATATGACCATACAGAACGTTTTGAGCCTCTACAATGCATGCCCAGGTGGATACTGGAACAATTTCGCCGGAACATACGGCAGCTATCCTGTAGCACGCAAGATTACCTTCGGTTTGAATGTAACGTTCTAAGTGACAAGTGATAAGTGAAAAGTAAATAATTTGCTTCCACAACTAAAGAATAACAATTATGAAGACAAATATATATAAGATATTTCGTACAGGCCTCGTTTGCTGCGGTTTCGCCGTAGCGCTAACCGCCTGCAGTGACGACTTTCTGGCAGAAAAACGACCCTACGGCAGTTTCGGCGAGAACGATGTCTATACCGACTGGGAGTCTGTCAAACTCCGTCTCAACTATGTCTATCAGGGTTCTCTGCCATACTACCGTGGCTACAACAGCAACGGCAGCACGCAGGGTGGCAACTCAACCTCCACCAACGGTCCCGCCGACCAGTGGCCTGTAGGTCTGCCCGATTTTCTGTCAACCCATTGCGATGAGTTCGCCGGATATGGCAGCAACGGCTACGGCTACATGTCTGAACCCTTCAGGGCAAATGCATGGGATAACACCAACATCTTCAAGTTCTTCTATACGGGTGTCAACGAGAGCCCATGGAAGAAGATGCGCGAGTGTACCGACGTAATAGTAAAGGTACGTATGTACGACGGGCTCACCGAGCCACAGAAAAACTGGGCCGAAGGCCAGGCACGCTTCTTCCGTGCTACACGCTATTTCCGCCTGTTTAAGCGATTTGGAGGCACACCTATCGTTCGTGGCCTGCAGAGCACCACGCTCAGCGACACCACCGACCTCCGCATAGCACGTCAGTCAACCAAGGACACCTACGACTTCATCATAGAAGACCTTGAGACCGCTGCCTCCATGCTCCCTGCACGCTGGGAGGAAGAGGCCAACGACTGGGGACGCGTTACTGCCGGAACGGCACTCGCCCTGGCCGGATACGTTGCCAACTACTATGCTTCGCCCATCTTCAACCGCGCCGACGAGCAGGACAGATGGGAGGCTGCCTACAATCTCAACAAGCGCGCCTTAGAGAAGCTTGCCGAGGGACACTTCGGACTCTCCTATGCAGGCGACCCAGGCACTAACGCCAGCAACTGGGCAAAGATATGGTGTAACATCTACGGTGGCGACAACCTCAACAGCGAGGCCGTCTTCATGGCCAACTGTAACAACGCCGGCGGCGACGCCAGCGACCAGCTCTACAACTGCCTTGAGCAGACCCTGCGCCCATCCAACTGTGGTGGCGGCGGTGGTGTGACACCATCTGCCGAGATGGTTGATGCCTTCCCAATGGCCGACGGCAAGCGTCCCACAGAGGCAGGACAGTATGCTTACGACAAGAAACTCTTCTTCCTCAACCGCGACCCACGCTTCTACCGCACCTTCGCCTTCCCCGGCACAGAGTGGCGCTTCCTGGGAAGCATCACGGACGACCTCATCGAGAAATGCCCATACGGCAGCGGCTCTGAGTATCAGCTGCAGCAGTATGCATGGTATGACAATGCCGATGATGCCATGAGCTCTACCAAGAGCGGATACTTCAGCGACCTCGCTGCTGGTAGCGGCAAGAGCATCTACGTGCGCAAGAAGTCACAGGACTACGGTCTGGGTGCAACGCCAATGTACGTCTTCGACTCCAGCAGCGGCTTCACTCGCAACGGTCAGCCCCTCCTCGCTATGCGCTATACCGAGGTGCTGCTCAACTTTGCTGAGGCAGCCTGCGGTGCCAACCACCTCGACGAGGCTTGGAACGCGCTCATCCAGATACGTCAGCGCGTAGGCTACGAAGGTAACTGCGGCCTCGACCCCGCCATCCGTGGTGACCGTGCCAAGATGTTCGAGGCCATCCTCTACGAACGTCGCATAGAACTCGCATACGAAGGCAAGCGCTTCGACGACTGTCATCGCTGGATGCTCTTCGACGGCGGTGTAGGTCAGGGAGAAATCGAGAATGCTCCTGCTTCATGGACCCTCACGGGCTTCGGTGGCAACACCTGCACCTACCTCGGTGTCACACCGCTCAACGAAATGTCCATGCATCGCATAGAGATGTACATCGACCCAGCCATCTATATGGGCAGCAAAGCTCCTGAGTCAGACCCATTCAATCTGGCTACTCCAGTGCTCACCAAACCAAAGGCTCTTACGCTGAATGAGGACTTCACCACTACCATTGACGAGACTACCGGCGAAGCTGTCTATGCAGATGCCAATGTCAAGGCTCTTGCAGAGTTCTATATGAACAAACTGGTGCGCAAGGACATCATAACCCAGACCACGATGAACGCGGAGGGTACGGAGTATGCCAAGCCACAGTGGGACAAGAAGTGCTACCTCATGGGATTGCAGGAAACCGACGAGAGTGCTAACCCTAACGTAGCGCAGACCATTGGGTGGAACAGTACCTTCGGTGGTGCAGGCCACTTCGATCCGCTCAGCCTTACGCCTGACAACAGTTCTAACAAGAACGTCAACATGGCTAAGTAAGACACATTTAGGACTTTAGTATAAAAGAAGTAGTTTTTTTTAGGGAGAGTGTCGCACGTGAAGGCACTCTCCCTTTAAGGTTAAAAGCCCACCCCTCCCCAAGAGAGAGGGGGTATGAAACTTGAAACCTGAAACCTGATAATAGCGAATAAGTATATGAGATTTCTACTGACCCTATTGCTTTTCAGCACCACGCTTCTGACTTCTACTGCTGATATCTACCACAATCCCTACGTCATCACCGTCACTCCCGAAGGAAGCATTCACGATGCCCTTCGTCAGGCTCGTGAACTACGGCGCACGAACGACCCGCGTTGCTCTGGCGGCATAAAGATTATGGTGAAGGCTGGGCGGTATTATATGCAAGAGCCTCTGTTCCTGCGTCCTGAAGACAGCGGTTGGGAACATTCCACGCTTGAGATAGAGGGCGAGGAGGGAACGGTGATTTGCGGCGACCCTCGCCAGCAGCATACGCAGCTATGGCCCAAGGAGGGCATGGAGCGAATGATAGACTTCAACACTACTGACCGTACCATCACCATCCCCACACCTCCCAAGAAAATACTATCAGCACTCAAATCCCAACTCTCACCCGTAGAGATGGTGGTGCACCAGCGCTGGGCCATTGCCATCCTGCGTGTCAAGGCAATAAAGGTCGATGGTGACAGGACGATAGTGTCTTTCAAGGAACCCGAGAGCCGTCTTGAGTTTGAGCACCCCTGGCCTCAACCCGTCATAGGCGGTGAGAAGGGCAACAGCTCTTTCCTGCTACGCACTACGGAGCAACGCGACGGCATTGAGCAGCTTATGATCATCGATGGTGCCAGTTATGTCGGTCTGTATAATCTCACGTTTGAGAACACCTGCTGGAACCGTCCCCTCCACAAGGGTCACGTTACGCTACAGGGTGGTTTTCCTCTCGTCGATGCCTATAAAATCAAGGAACATGAGGGTCTGCCTTGGGATGAAGGGCTGGAGAATCAGGCCTGGATAGAACGTCCCGTCAGCGCCGTCACCGTGCGCAATGCGAGTAAGGTATGGGTGAAGCGGTGTAAATTCCGACATCTCGCCTCTACTGCCATTGACTTTGAGAGTGTATGCGATGGCGACATCAATTCATGCACCTTCGAGGATATTGGCGGCACGGCCATCATGGCTGGATCGTTTGCAGAAAGTCCGCGTGAGGTACACCGGCCCTATACCGACCTGGCCGGCCAATGCAAGAACCTGCGGATATGGGAGAACACGATTCACGATGCCACGAACGAAGACTGGGGAGCCGTGGCCATCAGCTGCGGTTACGTGTGTAACACCGAAATCATGTTCAACGACATCAGCCACGTGAACTACTCCGGCATCTGCGTGGGCTGGGGTTGGACACCTTACTATACAGGTATGGAGCACAACAGGATATACGGCAACAAAGTTAGCGACTATGCCCGCCAGCTCTATGATGCCGGTGGTATCTACACATTGTCAAACCAGCCATATTCAACGATTAATGACAATAACATCTCACAGCCCTACCCTGCCCCATACGCTACTAACGACCGTGGTTTCTGCATCTATCTCGATGCACGTACTGACGGCTTCACCGTGGAGAACAACAAGACGGAAGGGCGTCCTATTCGCCGCGAAGAGATTGGCGACAATCACCCGGGAGCGAATGTCATATTGAATATTGAACATTGAATATTGAAACCTGAAACCTGAACGTTAATGAAGCAGACTAACTACCATCTATTCGACTTTATGGACTTCGACCCGTCACTACACCGCGACGAAGCCCTTTGGAAAGCATACGCACCAACGAATGTCGCAGAACGCGAGGGCGACATCGTAGTCACCATCCCATATCAACAACAAAAACGCCAGGAGGACATGGCCCCAGACACAGAGGCAGCACAGCAATGCTATGACCTTATCATACGTGCCTATGAGCCTGGAATCATCCGCCTTTTTACAACGATGGAAGATTCTCTCCCAACATCCCTGCTGGAGGGAGACGATGATGAGATGCTACAGATGTCACCAGAAGTGAAAAGGTGTCCGCTTACCTTTTCCCGAGAGGGAGACGTGATCATTATACGCAAGGGAGTAAGGAGCGGGGACTGCGTGATGGGGACTATCGACCTCTCCGCTCCACGCCTTGACCATTGGAGCGACCTGCTGCCGGCACCTCAGCCCGCACCCGTCATCACGCTCTATCCTGATGGCGACCCGAAGAAGGGTATCGCCCTGAGTGATGACCATTTCTCACCGCCGCGCTATGATGCCCTGCCCCTGGGGTTCGTCACGGCACCACAGGCTGAGCGCGCCACTATATCTTTCCGATGTGACTCCGACGAACACTTTGTCGGCACAGGGGAGCGTTTCCGCAAAATGGACCTCAGCGGGCAGACCTTCCAACTGAAGAATCAGGATGGGCAGGGCGTGAACAACCGCCGTTGCTATAAGAACATCCCCTTCTATCTCTCCAGCCGAATGTATGGTGCATTCTTCCACACCTCCGACTACTGCAAGCTCTCTTTGGCCGACCACAGCACCCGTAGCGTGCAGTTTCTGAACGACTGTGCCACGCTCGACGTATTCCTCATAGGAGGCCAGACACCTGAGGAGATACTACGCGGATACCGCATGCTGACAGGATTCCCTGCAATGCCGCCACTGTGGAGCTTTGGCATTTGGATGAGCCGCATGACATACTTCTCTGCCGACGAGGTAGAGGACATCTGCCATCGTCTGAGAGAAGAACACTACCCCTGTGACGTGATACACCTCGATACGGGTTGGTTCCGCACCGACTGGCTCTGTGAATGGAAATTCAACCCTGAGCGTTTCCCCGACCCCAAGGCCTTCATCGGACGACTCGCCAAGCAGGGCTTCAAGGTATCGCTTTGGCAACTGCCATATATCGCCCAGGGTGCAGAGCAGCTAAAAGAGGCGAAGGAGAACCACTACATCAGCGAGAGTGCTGCGAGCGATGGCGACACTGACTCTTCGACAGGAGGCAGTTCCAATTTCTCTGCCCTCGACTATGCGGGAACAATCGACTTCACCTATGACAAGGCTACTGACTGGTATAAGTATTCGCTGCTGAAACCCCTGCTTGACATGGGTGTGAAATGTATCAAGACCGACTTCGGCGAGAATATCCACATGGACCACCAGTATCACGGTTCTACGCCCGAACGCCTGAACAACATCTACGCTCTTCTATACCAAAAGGCGGCATACGAGGTAACGCGCGAGGTGTCTGGTGACGGCATCATCTGGGCACGTGCCGGCTGGGCTGGCTGTCAGCGTTACCCCCTGCACTGGGGAGGCGACAGCGAGAGTTCGTGGGCCGGTATGGCGGGATCGCTCAAGGGCGGCCTGCATTTAGGACTCTCAGGCTTTGCCTTCTGGAGTCACGACGTTCCGGGATTCCATTCTACGCCCGACTTCATGAATTCACCCATAGACGAACAGGTATATGTACGCTGGACACAGTTCGGGGTATTCACCTCCCACATGCGTTATCACGGCACCTGTAAGCGCGAGCCGTGGCACTATCCCAACATCGCACCCATAATAAAACGATGGTGGAAGCTACGCTACCGGCTCATTCCCTATATCATTGAGCAGTCTGAGATGGCCTGCAACTCCGGAAAGCCGCTCATCCAGGCTCTCCTCTTCCAACACCCGGAGGACAGGCAGGTGTGGAACATCGACGATGAGTATTACTTCGGCAACGAATTCCTGGTATGCCCTGTCATGAACGCTGAGAACCGTCGCGACATCTACCTGCCCGAAGGAGCATGGGTAAACTTTATGACAGGAGAACGTCTGCAGGGAGGACGGTGGTATTACAACATGGAAGTGCCCCTCGACCAGATGCCCGTGTTCGTTCGTCCAAACGCAGAAATAAAGATGTACGCACAAGACGTCGACTCAACCGATGATATAGACCTTTCACTTTCCACAAATATACATATCAACGATAAATTTCAAGGTATAGCCCTATGAACACTCACTATATGCAAGCCCTTGACTGGACGATCCTCGCAGTCTATTTCGTTATTCTTCTCGCCATAGGCATCTGGGCGAGCACCAAGAGGAAGAAGGAAAGCTCTCTCTTCCTTGCCGAGCACTCCCTGCGGTGGCATCACATCGGCTTCTCGATGTGGGGGACGAACGTAGGTCCCTCGATGCTCATTGCATCGGCATCGGCAGGATTCACCACGGGTATCGTGTCAGGTAACTTCGCTTGGTACGCTTTCGTCTTCATTGCCCTGCTGGCATTCGTCTTCGCGCCGCGCTACCTCGGGGCGAACGTCAGCACCCTGCCCGAATTCATGGGTCTGCGCTTCGGGCAGTCCACGCGCAACATCCTGGCATGGTACACTATCGTCACCATCATCATCTCCTGGCTCGCCCTGACGCTCTTTGCCGGAGGCATACTCATCCGTCAGGTCTTCGACATTCCCATGTGGATGTCGGCCTTAGTGCTGCTCGTCATCTCGGCCTTCTTCACCATGATGGGAGGCCTCAAGGCTGTGGCTTATACTAATGTGTATCAGATGATCCTGCTTATCGTGGTATCGTTGGTGCTGGTCGTTGTAGGCCTGGACCGTGTGGGCGGTGTCGATGCCCTGGTGAGCAAGGTGCCTGCCGACTATTGGGTGATGTTCAAGCCGAATAGCGACGAGGCCTTCCCCTGGCTGCCCATCCTGCTCGGCTACCCCGTGATGGGCGTTTGGTTTTGGTGTACGGACCAGAGCATGGTGCAGCCGGTGCTTGCTGCAAAAGACCTGCGCGAAGGGCAATTAGGCACGAACTTCACCGGTTGGCTGAAGATTCTGGATGTAGCACTCTACATCCTGCCCGGCATCATCTGCTTTGCCCTGTTCCCCACGCTGAAGAACCCCGACGAGGCCTACCTGACAATGGTGGAGCAGCTGTTCCCCGTAGGTATGGTAGGACTGGTATTCGCCGTGCTGACCGCCTGTCTCGTATCCACCGTCGGTTCGGCCCTGAATGCCTTGAGCACGGTTTTCACCATGGACATCTATGTAAAGAAGATGAATCCCAATGCCTCACAGCGTCGAATCAATATTGTTGGACGCACGGTAACCGTGGCAGGCTCGCTGCTCGCCATTGTGCTGACAATCGCTATTGATGCCATCAAGGGCCTCAACCTGTTTAACGTATTCCAGAGTGTGCTGGGATTCATTGCGCCTCCTATGGCAGCTGTGTTCGTGCTGGGAATCTTCTGGAAGAAAACCACGATGCGCGCTGCAAATTTTGCTCTGACAATAGGCACAGCGTTCTGCCTCATCGTCGGTGTTCTTTATCTTTGGCCTCCACAATGGCTTCAGCTCCCCTGGCCACATTTCATGCTGCTGTCGTTTGAGCTTTTCGTCATACTTGTCATGGCTATGGTTGCCATCAGCCTGTTGGACAAAGACGAAACGCAATATGAGATACCGTCTCCCATACACGGAAGCCGCTCAAAAGTCGCCATAGCGCTATGGACGGCCCTCGCCGTCGTAATGGTTGGGCTGTATATCTTCTTCAATTAGCGTGGTTAATTCATGGTAATTCGTGTAAGACAATATAATTCGTGGGTAATTTGTGTTATGCCTTACGGCATCGCGGGCGGGACGCCCACGTCCCCATTGAGCATTAAGCTTTAAGCATCTATTGGCTGAGAGTTTAAAGTAAACTGCGTCAGGCTACAATAAAGAGTAGTAGAAGACAGTTTACTTTACACTCTCGTTTTTTTCGGGGAAGGGAACGAGAGTTTTTTTCAGCATCCTCTTAGTTGTCGATTCCGAAGTCCTGTTGTTGTTTTTCTACTTCTTCTAATTCTTTGCGGAGCTGTTCAGGTGTTGCTTTTTTCCCTGCCTCTCTGCGGGAGGGTTGAACATTGGATATAGAACGTTGAGGATTGAGGATTGAGGATTGAGGATGTCCGCGATGGTATCGCAGACTCTCGGACGGAGAATGATATCGCAGACTCTCGGACGGGAGGTGGCATACGGGGATGTCGTAAGGTATGCTTTCTATCTCGAGGGTGTCAGCCTCGGGTGCGTGTGTGCCTTCGTATGCGGGGCGCGCTATGATGCGTATTTTTCCGGCCTGGTGTGTGCTACGCACGAGACATGGGGCGCTACCCCACTCTACTATCCTCGGGTTGGCACCGATGGTTGCATCGCCGATGATTGTGCCTTCTCCCTCTACGGTGAAGGTTACCTGCTCACGGGCGAGACGCCGAACGTTGCCATTGTCGTCGGTGACTTCGGCTATTATGACGATGAAGTCGGAGCCATCAGCCACGAGCGGCCTGCCCATCTCATCGGCATGGAGCCGCAGCCTGGTGCTACGACGCGACGGCATCTTCTCCTGACGGCAAACGACCTTGCCGTCTTTTATCCCCTCTGCCACGAGCCTGACGTTCTGCCACTGGCGGTTGGTGTAGCTTTGCTCACGCGCCTTCCAGAAGTTCCAGAAGCCGGGGAATTTGAAGACTGAAGATGTCTGCGATGGCATCGCAGACGCTCCGACGGAGGAGGTGCACGGGGGCTGTGTGGCTGTTTTCCAGCCATCGAGGGCCGTAAGGCGTACGCTATCGCAGTTGCTGAAGACGATGACGTTGCTGTCAGAGAATTGTGTCATTTCATGTGCTATGAATACCATGGGCTCGTCGTGGCGCTGTGAGCGGAACATTTCGAAGGCGTATTTTTTTTGTCGGAAGGCGTCATAGATGCCACCGAGATATGCATCGGGATGATAGCCGCGCTGATGGTCGAAGGGATGCCACTGACAGCCTCCTATGAACTGTGGTCTTCCACGATACATCATGGCATAGGTGTCAGCGAGGGAGAGTGCTGCCGTGAGCTGTGCCTGTTCTCCCCATCCGCGTGCAGCACGGTTGATGGCGTTATGGGCATACCAATCGTCAACATATTCGCCCCACTCACGGGTGAAGATGCATTTATCGACTTCGTATTTTCCTTTGCCGACGTTGTCGGCCCAGTCGTAGAGCACGTCATAGTTCTCCTTGACCCCTTCGGAGTTAAGGTCGGCAGCAGCCACAGGACGTCCCTCGTATGGGTATTCGTCACGCGTTATCTGCAGGGCTTTGAGAGCGAAGTCAGCGGGATAGCGCGTCTCATTGAGGATGGGCTCCCACATGAGCAGGCAGGCATGGTTACGGTCTCGACGGATGATGTCGCGGGTGTTCTGGTGCACCATCTCTCCCCACTCAGGGTCTTTGTTCCAATATTGCCATCCTGGGGTGGGTACGATGATGAAGAGCCCCAACTCGTCGCAGGCATCCATGAACGCGGGGTCCTGCGGATAGTGTGCAGCACGGATGATGGTCATCCCCGCCTCTTTCAATCGCTTGGCATCGCGCCAATGCTGGGAGTTTGGCATGGCATTACCCACGTAGGCAAAGTCCTGATGACGATTACCTCCAATGAGTTGATGATAAGGACGTCCATTAAGCCAGAAGCCTTCCCTGCCTCTGAATTCTGCCTTACGTATGCCGGCACGGACCATACCGCCATCCATTACTTCACGTCCCCTGAGCACCTGGATCTCCACCTGATAGAGATAAGGGTCTTCAGGTGACCACAGGTGAGGGGAGGGAATTGAGAATTGAGAATTGAAAATTGAGAATTTAGCTGGCGCATGGGTCTGCCTGACGGTTTTGAGCAGCTTGCCGTCAGCATCCTTGATGCGTGCGACGACGGTGATGTTTCCCTTGTCTTTTGAAGAGCCGGAGAGAGTGTTCTCCACCTCTACATCTATATATATGTCGGCCTTTTTCTCGGATATGTTGGCATAATGGAGGAAGACGCCCCCTCCTGCAACCTGTCCACGCTCTATCGGATCGGTGATATGAACGGACGACTTGCCAATCAGCCACACGTCACGATACATGCCTCCATGGTATGCAAAGTCGAGCTGTGTCTGTTTCTTTCCCGGAGGATAGGTTTTGTCATCGCTATTGTCGGCCTTCATAGCTATCAGGCAGGTGTCACCTGCTTCGACCCCCTCTTGTGACAGGTTTACCGTTATGGGCAGATACCCACCCAGATGCTGCCTGACGAGCTTACCATTGACGTATATCCACTGCTTACCCATGACGGCCTCAAAATGCACCGTCACCTCCTTGCCGCGCATATCCTCAGGCAGGACGAAGGTCTTACGATACCAGCAGGGTCCCTGATAGTTGCGGCACCCACTGACATCAGCAGGTTCCAGACGAACGGAATGAGGCGCAGAAACCATTTCCCACTGGGAGTCATCGAAGCGTGTCGCCTCTGCCCCTGCGGGGTCGCCAAGCATGAAGCGCCAACCGTCATTAAAGTTATAGACGGCGCGCCCACTATTGGCCAAGGGATATAGTCCTGCTACTGATGTTGAGAAAGCATACGATGACAGGTGGCAGAGGATTAAGGCCACGGCTATCATGGTTCTTTTGATAGATTTATGATACATGGAAGGGATGTGTTATTTGGTGGGGATGTCTGCGATGGTATCGCAGACGCTCCGACGGAGGGGGTGATGATGACCTCCGCAAGAATGCGGAGGAGGTGCACGGGGGAAGACTCTCTAACGGAGGGTGTTGTTGAGTTTGTTCAAGTCAATTTCCTTATATGCCACTCGCTGACGTCGCCAGGTGTATACGCAATGCAGTTTCCCGTCCTTTCCCTGAATGATGGCCGGATAGCTATACTGATCAATTGGTGATTTCTCAAGGGTGATGACATGCTGCCAGTTGGTGCCGTCGTCACTCAGAGCTATGGAACAGGGGTTACGCACTCCCTTTGGAGTCAGCGGCAGGGTTTTGAAGTTGTTGTAGATGAGAGCATGTCGGCCATCCTGCAGGCTTACGGCATCGGTACCGCTTTGGTTGTTCTCTATCTCCAACAGGGTGACAGGAGTCCACGTGAGGCCGTTATCGCTACTGAACGAGGTGGCTATGTGGGCATTATGAGTACGCATAAGCACCTGCAGAAGTCCATCCTTAAGTTTCAGTATGGAAGGCTGTATGCAGTCAATAGGGTGTATCTTGTTGTCGTCGGTCTTAATTGCCTCACTACTCTCCACCGGTATCCATTTCCAGTTGAGGTCTATGGCGGGCACGCCTTTCTTCCAGCGTCCATCGCTGAGGTCGAGGATTTCCATGTGGAAGCGCCAGCCATTCTTCTCTGTTGAAGAAGGGCATAGGAGTCGGTCACCAATGAGTTCGGGTTTATTCTTGATGGGACCGAGGATGGGCACCTGTGGATTACCCACTGGAGAACCAACGGGCACGTTGGCATATCCCAGGGGTTCCTTGTCGCTCCATGTGCGGCCTCCGTCTTTTGACTTTGTCAGCCAGCCTGTCCAGTCGCCCACCGTGGTACCAATCTTGAAGAAGAGCCACAGCTCGCCGTTAGGCATCTGGAAGAGTACGGGGTTCCAGCAAGCCTTGCGCTTCAGTCTGTCAGGCACATTCGTCAGACGGGAGGTCTTTGTTACGTAGTTGTAGTTCTGCTCGTCGGGGAGAGAGGACTTAACGGGTGAACCGTCAAGCACTCTGAGACGGATGGGGCCGGCAGTAGCGGGAGTCGTTTCCTCCTTCAGGCCAGATAGCCCCATGTATTTGGCGTCTGGGTCATCAAGGCTCAGTACTCCGTCAGCAGCAAGGATGGGTTCGCTCCATTCATTGCTGCCTTTCTTCTTAATGTTAACCCAGATGCATACATCGGGATCGCGCTCATGGGTTCCGCCAAAATAGCCTGCCACGAGGTCACCGTTCTTAAGCTCTACAATTGTAGAGGCATGTGCCTCGGGGAAGAAGGTGTGCTCATAGAGGAACTGGTCTTTCACGATTGCGGGATGGGAGGTGGGGATATCAACACTGAAATGATAGCTACCAGAGCCGACGGTCTTCGTTGTGCCATCGGGGAGGCAGACATCGGCTGTGGTATTGCACGGGATGGTCACGTCCCACTCCAGATGCTGCAGCGTCTTCTTCCAACAGCTCTTGATGGTGCCATAGGGGCTGTCATAGCTGACGTTGACCCACTCGCAGTCCTGAATCTCAAAGGCAGGCTTGAGGGTGAAGTGCTTGTATCCCTGCGAGATACCGCAGGGCACGGTGGCCGGAGTGGCAGCGGCGAGAACACCGCTGGAGTGCACGGAGGATGAGGGAGCGGGAGAGCAGGGCACGGTGACGGTCTGACGAATGCCTCCGAGGTACTGGTAGCACCATGTAATGAGGTCACCCAAGAGCATGACATGGTTGCCGCTGTTCATCGATGGGTTGGCCTTATCGCCATTCCACAGTTCCCAGATGGTTGTGGCACCGTTCTCTGTCATGTATCCCCATGAGGGGTATGTCTTGGTCGTTGCCAGCCGATAGGCCACATCGGCAAATCCATTGTCGCTGAGCTCACGCATCAGCCATGAGATGCCAATGACGCCACACGACACATGATGCTTGTTGAGAATGCAGATGTTATGCACCACCTGACGGATGACATCCTCCCTGCAGTCTTCAGGAACAATGCCGAAGGCCAATGGCAGGATATTGGCAGTGGCAGTATTATTGCCATAATAGACCGAGTCAGGATAGAGCGCATGTCCCGGACGGGGCGACGTGCCTCGCTTGATGGTCAGGAACTTCTTATTGAAGGCCTCCGTCATCTGCTGTGCTGCAGAACGCCACTGGTCGGCTTCACCATTCTTAAGTATCACTTCCGACCATGTGGCCATCAGCTTCATGATGTGAATCATGTAGGCTGTTGACATCAGGGCTCCGTCCGTCTTACGGTTAGGGTCTTCGGAGTGTATGAGCTCCAGCTTCTCTGGTGGCATACACCAGTCGCCATAACGGTCGCGGTCGATGACACCATTCTTACCATATTCCTCTATGATGTGGAGTACCCACTTCTTGATGCTGGGATAGCTGTCGATGATAGGCTGCACGTTACCAAACTGCCGCCACAGCATATCGCATGAGATAGGGAGTACTGCTGGCCAGGTAACATTATCAGAGAAGTAGTTCCAGAATGTCGGAGCCACATCGGGAATGCATCCATCGGAACGTTGTGCCTCGCAGATGTCACGCATCCATTTGGTGTAAAGGCGCTCATTGTCAAAGAGGAACGACTCACCCAGGCTGCCTACAGCCCTGTCACCCAGCCAGGGCTGACGCTCATTACGCTGCGGACAGTCAACAGGCATACCCTTGTAGTTGTCGATGATACCCCACCATGCATTCCTCATCACCTTATTTAATATAGTATCAGAACACTCGAAGTGTCCCGTCTGACGCATCTCATCGGCCACGAGCTGACCTTCGAAGTCGTCTTTCATGGCATTTTTCAGTCCGAACACCTCTGCATAGCGGAAGCCATGATATACGAATGTAGGATTCCACCAACGTCCCGTGCCCTCCTGTCCATTGCAGACATAATAGTCAGTCGTAATGGCTGTACGAAGATTCTCGCGATAGAGTTTTCCCTGCTGGTCCAGTTTCTCTGCAAATACCATGCGGATGGTGTCGCCAACGTTGCCAGTCATCTTCACACGAAGCCAACCGGCAATATTCTGTCCGAGATCAATGATATATGAGCTGTCAGTCTTTTGGATGCTGCGGGCCTTGATGGTCTGAAGCACCTTCATGCCCTCCGTCATCTGTCCACGCAGAACGGCCTGCGGGATATCCGTGCGTTCTGCCTGCAACCAAGAGGAGTCATCGAAACCTACCTCACTCCAGCCCTTCATCTCCATACGGGCATCGTATTCCTCACCATCATACTCATTGTTGGCGCGAATGGGGCCGCCAGCTGTCACCTTCCAGCCCTTACCATCTGTCTGAAGGCGTTGCGATGATCCATCCGTATACTCCACAAACACATTAATACGACACTTGGGATAGCCGAATGTCGGAATCTTATACGGCTTATGCTGCTGCATCGGGAACACCCGTCCATTACCCAGCACGATGCCGAGGCAGAGTTGGGAGTTGGGAGTCGAGAGTTGAGAGGTAATGTCGTAGGTGTTATAATAAATGGTCTTGCGATAGTCTGAGGGTACCGGCTGAAGCACTCCGTCGCCCATACGCTGTCCATTGACATAGAACTCATGCAGGCCGATTCCTGCCACGTAGGCCGTAGCACGCTTCACAGTCCTGCCCTTCTTCAGTTCAAACTCCTTACGCAGGTAGCGCGCAGCCATACGGGTATGGAGCACATCGCGCTCCTCACCCGACATCATACGCTCCAGCCCTATCCAATTGCCGCTCCAACGCGACTCCGACAACAGCCCTATGCTGAAACGCTGCGGCTCGCTCCAGGGGGTCTCACCCTTATTGGTATAGACCTTCACCTTCCATGTGCAGAACATACCGCTCTTCAGCTGTTCACCAGCGTAGGGTATCCACAACTGTTTGTCAGATGCCACCTTGCCAGAGTTCCACAGATCACCCTTGTCGCCACTTACGACAATCTCGTAGGCCGTCTGCTTCACGTCATTCTGCCCGGATGTAGTAACCCAAGAGAAACGGGGGACATCTGTATCGAGCCCCAATGGGTTTGTCAGGTTTTCAACCTTGAGGCAACAAACGCTCACCACGGACTTCGCCTCTTTCTTTTTCTTGGCCATGCCAACCACAGGCAGCAGGACCAATAATATGATAAGGA
>LXOW01369719.1_pt1 | contig 20277 bp, 19 predicted proteins | sample 1368591 | NCBI WGS metagenome assembly LXOW01 (sample SAMN04884650, study PRJNA319009) | bovine gut metagenome | isolation source: Cow rumen | host: Bos taurus | place: Italy: Legnaro (PD) | collected 2014-07-09
AACTCCAACATCGAAGACAAGGAACTCATCCTCCGCGTCCTGTCGATGTACAGCGATCCGAACGTCCGCGAGCGTGAGATCAAGAACATGTCGGCTGTCTATCAGTCGCTGAAGACCAACATCCTCCCGCAGCTCCGCCGCGCCCGCTTCATCACCAACGTGGAATACACGAACTACACCGCTGAAGAACTGGCCGACCTCGTGGAGAACAATATCGACGTGCTCGACGAGCCCGCTCTCCTGAGAGCCGCCGCCAACGTCAAGAACATCGACTCCAAGATCGCCATCTACAAGCAGGCCGTTAAGAAATTCGGTTCCGACAAGTCCAAGTTCAATCTGGCCGTGGCTTACCTCGACAAGGGTGACAACAAGGCTGCCAAGGATGCGCTTATGAGCCTCAAGAACCAGGAGTTCGGTTGCTTCTACAATACCCTCGGTGTTATCGCTATGCGTGAAGGCAAGCTCGACGAAGCCGCCAAGCTGTTTGCCAAGCACGGTAACGATGGACACTCCAAGGCCAATATGGCTGTCCTCGACATCCTGAACGGCAAGTACAACGATGCCGCCGCCAAACTGGCCGGCACCGGCGATTGCAACGAGACCCTTGCCTATATCCTGACCAACCAGCTCGACAAGGCCTCCGCTTCCATCAAGGGCAACTGCCCGAAGTGCAACTACAAGAAGGCCATCATCGCCGCCCGCAAGGGTGATGTGAACGCCTACAACGCCGCGATGGAGATCGTCAACAAGAACGAAAAACTCGCTGAGCGCGCTGCCAACGATGTGGAGTTCCTGAAGTACAGGTAACAGAAACATTTTTGTTACAAAAGTGGCCGATTGGAGTATCAATCGGCCATTTTTTGTTTACCTTTGTAAACCCAGACACACATCACATTTACCCCTCGGGGAACATAACTATGGAATATACTGACCTTTACATCGTAAAAAGGGATGGTAAGCGCGTCCCTTTCTCTATCGACAAGATTAAGAACGCCATCCGCAAGGCGTTTCTCGCATCCGGCAGTTTCGCAACCGAAGAGACCCTGACCAACATCCTCAGTCGCGTCCATATCTCCAACGGGATGCACGTCGAGGATATCCAGAATCAGGTGGAAGTTTCCTTGATGTCGGAGCGTTATTTCGCCGTGGCGAAAGCGTTTATGCTGTACCGTCAGCACCATACGGAAGACCGCGAGGTGCGCGACCGCCTCAACTTCCTGATCGACTATTGCTCTGCATCGAACCCCGCTACGGGCAGCAAGTACGACGCCAACGCCAATGTCGAAAAGAAGAACATCGCCACCCTGATCGGCGAACTCCCGAAGGCCAGTTTCATCCGTCTCAACCGTCGTCTCCTTACCGACCGCATCCGTGAGATGTACGGAAAGGAACTTTCCGACCGCTATCTCGACCTGCTCAACAAACACTATATCTACAAGAACGACGAAACCAGCCTGGCCAATTACTGCGCCAGCATTACGATGTATCCCTGGCTTCTGCAGGGTACGCTCCCCGTGGGCGGCAACTCCACGCCGGCGAAGAACCTCAAGAGCTTCTGCGGCGGTTTCGTCAACCTGGTGTTCATCGTCTCCAGTATGTTGAGCGGCGCCTGCGCCACGCCTGAGTTCCTGATGTATATGAATTATTTCATCGAGCAGGAATACGGTGAGGATTACTATCAGCGCGCCGACGAGGTGGTCGACCTTTCCACGAAGCACCGCACCATCGACAAGATGATCACCGACTGCTTCGAGCAGATCGTCTATTCCATCAATCAGCCGACAGGTGCCCGTAACTTCCAGTCCGTGTTCTGGAACATTTCCTATTACGACCGCTTCTATTTCGAGAGCATCTTCGGCGACTTCCGTTTCCCCGACGGCAGCAAGCCGCACTGGGATTCGCTCAACTGGCTCCAGAAGCGCTTTATGACCTGGTTCAACGCCGAGCGCACCAAGACCATCCTCACCTTCCCGGTCGAGACGATGGCCCTGCTTACTGAAAACGGCGATGCCAAGGACCAGGAATATGCCGACTGGACGGCGAAGATGTACAGCGAAGGCCACAGCTTCTTTACCTATATGAGCGACAACGCCGACTCGCTGGCATCTTGCTGCCGCTTGCGCAACGAGATTCAGGACAACGGTTTCAGCTATACCCTCGGCGCCGGCGGCGTGAGCACCGGCAGCAAGAGCGTGCTGACCATCAACCTGAACCGCTGCGTACAGCACGCGTTCAAGAAGGGTATCCCGTATATGGAGTTCCTGGAAGATGTGGTCGACCTGATGCACAAGGTGCAGTTGGCGTATAACGCCAACCTGGCCGACCTGCAGGCCAAGGGAATGCTGCCGCTGTTCGATGCGGGCTTCATCAACCTGAGCCGCCAGTATCTGACCATCGGTGTGAACGGCCTGGTGGAGGCTGCCGAATTCCTGGGCATCCGCATCAACGACAATCCCGAATATGTTTCCTTCGTGCAGGAGGTCCTCGGTATGATTGAGCGCCTGAACAAGAAGTACCGCACCAAGGACGTGATGTTCAACTGCGAAATGATCCCGGCCGAGAACGTGGGTGTCAAGCACGCGAAATGGGACCGTGAAGACGGTTATATCGTGCCGCGTGATTGCTACAACAGTTACTTCTATATCGTAGAAGACGAAAACCTCACTATCCTCGACAAGTTCCGGCTCCACGGCGCGAAGTACATCGCACACCTGACGGGCGGCAGCGCGCTCCATATGAACCTGGAGGAACACCTGAGCCAGAGCCAGTACCGCCAGCTTCTCCGCGTGGCGGCCAAGGAGGGGTGCAATTACTTCACCTACAACATCCCCAACACCATCTGCAATACCTGCGGTCACATTGACAAGCGGTACCTGCACGAATGCCCGAAGTGCGGCAGCCACGACGTGGACTACGCCACCCGCATCATCGGCTATATGAAGCGCGTGAGCAGCTTCTCGCAGCCGCGTCAACAGGAGGCCGCCCGCCGCTTCTATTACAACGGCAACCGTCCGGGCGCCCTCACTCCGGAGCCGGTGGCCGAGCCGGTCGGGCAGGATGCTTAAGTATTACAACAACGACATTGTCTTTCAGGAGATACCCGATGAGGTGACGCTGGCCGTCAATCTCACCGGGTGTCCTTGTCATTGTCCCGGTTGTCACAGCCCGCAATTATGGGAGGACATCGGGGACGAACTGGACGAGACGGTCCTCCAGAAAATGTATGCGGAATACGCCGGAGAGGTGACGTGCATCGCCCTGATGGGAGGAGACGCCGACCCGGCGGCGGTGGAACGGCTCTGTGCCTTCGTCAAGCGGGATCTCGGGCTGAAGAGCGCCTGGTATTCCGGCCGGCCCGAAATCCCGGCCGATACGAACCTGGCTCATTTCGATTATATCAAGACCGGGCCGTACGTCGAGAATCTGGGCGGCCTCAAGAACCCGAATACCAACCAGCGCCTCTACCGTGTGGACGACGGGCGGTTGGAAGACATCACTTTCCGTTTCTGGCGATAAGCCGCCGCGTGGCGGGGTCGAACGTCAGGGTGTCGCTTCCGAAGAACCGGGAGAGAGATCCGTCGGCGACGAGTTCCTCGGTTGTGCCGCAGACCATAGGGCCGGCCTCCCCGGTGGTGGGATCGCACGCCGGTTGCAGCCAGAGGCGGTCGGCCAGTTGGAGGGCGGTGTCGAGGTCGTGGGTCGACAGGAGGACGGCCTTGTGCTGTTCGTGAGCGAGCGTCCGCAGCGTGACCATCGTTTCGATGCGGCTGGTGATATCGAGGAAGGCCGTGGGTTCGTCGAGCAGGATGATGGGGCATTCTTGCGCGAGGGCCTTGGCGATGAAGGCTTTCTGGCGCTCACCGTCGCTGAGTTCCGCAACGAAACGGTGCTGCTTGTCGGAAAGACCTACGCTTTGGATGGCTTGGCGGATGGCTTCGTGGTCGCTTTCACCGAGCGTTCCGAAGAAACCTGTGTGGGGATACCGGCCCAGGGAAACCAGTTCATAGACCGTAATGCCCCCTGCGTGGGTCCGTTCGGTCAGCACGATGCCCACTTTCGCCGAGAGTTCGCCGGGCGTGTAGTTGGCCAGCAACCGGCCGTCGATGAGAATCCTCCCCGAAAGCGCCGGCTGCAGGCCGCATAACGTCCGCAGCAGGGTCGATTTGCCAGCCCCGTTGCGACCCAGCAAGGCGGTGACTTCTCCCGCAAACAATTTCAGGTCGAGGTCGGGATGTACGATCCGTTCGCCGGCCCGGGAAGGATAGCCGATGCAGAGGTTGTGTGTCTCGATGGCGGGGATGCGTGGCATCAGTTGAAATAATGGAGGTTCTTGCGGTTGACGATGACGTAGATGATGACAGGGGCGCCCAGGATGGGCGTGATGGCGCTCAGCGGAAGCACGGTGTTGCTGCCGGGCGTGACCGTCAGGATGCTGCACAGTTGCGCGATGCAGCTGCCGGCCAGCAGCGTGACGGGCAGCAGATGCTTATGATTGGCGCTGCCCAGCAGCAGGCGGGCGATGTGCGGTACGGCCAGTCCTATGAACGAGACGGGACCGCAGAAAGCCGTGACCACAGCGGTCAGTACGCCTGTGCAGACCAGGATGGCCACCCGGGAGCGGCGGACGTGGATGCCGAGATTGGCGGCGTAGGATTCGCCGAGCAGCAGTGCGTTGAGCGGTTTGATGAGCAGCAGCGAGCCGAACAGTCCGGCTAGGGAGAATCCTGCCATCCAGGGCAGCTTGGCCAGCGACACGCCGCTGAAGTCGCCCATACCCCACATCACGTATTGGTGTACCTTGTCGGCGGAGGCGTGGTAGTTGAGGATGGAGATGACCGAGGATGCCAGATAGCCCACCATAATGCCGATGATCAGCAGCATCACGTTGCTCGACACCTTGCGGGAAAACCCGAGTATGATGAGCAGCACGACGGCCGCGCCGATCAGGGCGGCGACGATGGTGGTCAGGTAGCTGGCGGCGCCCAGATAGATCATCGCGATGGCGACTCCCAGGTTGGCGCCGTCGCTGATGCCGAGGATGGACGGTCCGGCCAGCGGGTTCTTGAACAGCGTCTGGAGCATCAGGCCGCTGACGGCCAGCGAACCGCCGGCCAGGAGCGCCGTCACGGTTTGTGGAAGGCGTGATTCCAGCACGATGTGCCGCCAGGCCTCTTTCCCGTCGTAGGACCCGGCCAGGATCCGGATCACGTCGCCCAGCGGAATGCGTACCGCTCCGTGGACGAGTCCCACAAAGAACAGGACTACGACGGCGACGCTCAGCGACGCATAGATCCAACGTTGTTTTTCCTTATTCATCGAGCGGGAAATAGTAGCATTGCTTGTGTCCGGGCAGCAGGTCGGGATGGTAGATGGCGATCAAGTCTTCCAGCACACGGTCGGGATGCAGCGTGATGTCGTCGTAGTAGGAGGACGTGATGGTATTGCAGGCGAAAATCCGGTGTTCCTTCCAGGCCCGGAAATTGGCGTAAGGCTGGTATTCGCCGGCCAGCAGATTGTAGGTCAGCGGGGTTCGGGTGTCATATTTCAGGACCCAGAAATCGGCGTTTCCGGCGCGGTCGTACACTTCTTCGAACGTCAGGTGGACGCTACGCGGCCCCTGATATTCCCGGAAGATGTAGTCGGCCCCGGCGTCGGCATGCATCACGCCGATGTAGCTGCCGCCGGAAGGGACGGCCCAGGAGTTCCCGTATTTACGCTCGAGAACCACGGTCGGGCGGTTTTTGCATCCGTCCGTGAGCGCCTTGAGTTCAAAATAATGGTGCTCCGTAGCGGAGAAAACGTGCTCTGCTGTTTCGCGGCGCCCCAGCAGCAGCCCATAGAACAACACCCATTCCGTCCGGCCGAGGGGATGGTTCTCCATATAATCGGCGGCTTCCACGATGGGGATGCCCAGCTTTTCGGCGGCGCCGTAACCGCTGTTCTCGAAGGGCGAGGCAATGATCATTTCAGTGCCGATGTCCACGATTTTCTCGACGTTGGGCGAAGTCGACATGCCCAGGTCGGCGATGCGGCCTTCTTCAATGCGCCGCAGCACTTCGGGCGAAGTGATGTATTGCGGCTCGCATACGCCGGCCACCCGGTCGAGCGCTCCAAGCTGCTCGGCAATGGCCGTATGGACGGAGGTGTAGATCACGGCTTTTTCCACGGGGATGCGGATGACGATGCCGCCTTCGGGCAGATGGGCGGGAATGGGTTTGTTGCGGTCCACCAGTACGTAATGCTGTCGTTGCCGGAGCGTATCCCAGGGATCGCGGATGCGGACCGAAGTGTAGTCGTCGAAGTATTCGATGTGAAGGTTGCGTGCGAAACGGATCGTGTCGGCTGTACGGGCGATGTTTTCGGGCGCGGATTGTCCGCGGCCGCAGGCGCCCAGGCAGAGCAGGGCGGTACACAGCAGGCAGAGGGTCCGGAGCGTTCTCATCAGAGCAACGGGGTGTGGGTAAAAACGATTCGGGAAGGAATGTCGCCGGTGTTGGCGCTCCATTTCAGCTTGCCTTCGGGCGAGAAGCAATACACCTTGCCCGGGGTGACGTAGTCGCGGGCATCGGTTACGAAAATCTCGCGGGTGTTGGGGTTGACGGCGATGCCGTAGGGGTTTTTGAACTGCTGTTCCGTGCCGTCGGTGATGAATTTGCGGGTAACCACCTGGTGTGTCTTCACGTCGACGATGGCGTAGTTGATGTCGCTGCTCTGGGTAAAGTAGTTCCAGGTATTGCTATAGACGTACAGGGAGTCTCCGCAGACGGTCATGTCGGTGCAGGCCAGCAGGTCCAGCACGTCACAGACGGAATTGGTCCGTGTGTCGATGACGAAGGTCATCGAAGGGATGTCGTAGTAGTCGCCGCGGCTCGATACCCAGATATTGCCGTAGTTGTCGACTTCCATCCGGTGAAGGTTCGGCGCCACTTCAATTTTCTGGACCTCCCGGAAGATATGCAGGTCGATCACCGAGACCGTGTGGTCGTAATCGGGCACGCGATAGCCGCCGGAGTTGGCCACATAAAGATAATCACCGACGATGGCCATTTCCTCGGGCTGATAGCCCACGGTGCAGGTATCAATGACCTCCAGCGAACTGGTGTCAATCTTGGCTACGTAGCCCAGCCGGGCGTTCGGATCGATTTCCACGGGGCCCGCATAGGAGCTGACATAGGCATACTGGTCCTTGAAGGTGATGGAGCGGCAGTTCGGAATGGAAATCTGCTCGATGTGCCAGCCGGTCCGGACATCGACTATTTCCACGAGGTTCGAGCAGTTGACCACCACCCAGAGCCTGCTGCCGTAGATGGCCATGTCGTTGCCCACGTCGCCGAGTTCCTGCACCACGCCGGGGTTGCGTTCGGCGTAGATGTTCTTGGAATAGATTCCGCTGGTGTAGTCGTAGTAGTCGAGCGTGCATTTGTTGGTGCCCATATTCCCCTCGTTGAGCAGGAAAAAACCGTAAATGTCGCCCGCGTCGCCGCCGCCGACATTCGTGTTGGTAGATGGAATGATTTCACAATCATAGCATCGGCAGGAACCCAGGGTTGCCAGGAGCAGTAAGACCGCGAGCAGATGATCCGTGTGTTTCATGATATCAGAGAATCCACGACAAAATTAATCTAAAATTCGTTCCGGGCATCGGGTAACACTGCACAACTTCGTATTGCTGGTTGAAGAGGTTGTTGACTTCGAGGGTCCCCCTGAACTGGCTGTTTCCCGTCTGGAACGTGCGTGACAGCGACAGGTCGCTGGTGTACCAGGGCTGGGCGTGGTTCTCGGGGATGTTGGCCACGGATTCGTAGCGTTCGCCGGTGTAGATGAAACTGTAGTTCAGGTGCCAGCGCTTCCAGTCAAAGCCGGCGACCGCAGAGCCGCTGTGCCACGGGATGTAGGGAATCTGACCGCCGTACCACGGGCTGTCCGGGTCGGTGAAATCCTGCGCCTTCTGGTAGGTGTAGGTCAGGCGCGTATCGGCATTCACGGGGCCGATGGCAAAGGTGACGCCGAGTGCGGCGTCGAAGCCGCGGATCCCGACCAGGCCGAGGTTGATCATCGTCCACTGGAACTGGTTGGAGGCAGGTGTGGCGATGATCTTGTTCTCCACCTGGTTGTAATAGGCGTCAAGGGTGAGGCCTATTTTCCTGACCGGACCCTTGATGAAAGCCTTGTCCCAGGTCATGCCGACGTCGTACTGAGTGGTGAACTCAGGCTTCAGGTATTTGTTGCCGATGAAGGTATAATAGAGGTCGTTGAGGGTGGGCATACGGAAGATCCGCTTGTAGAAAGCCCGGAAGGTGAGATTCTTATCGCGAAGCGGGATGAATTGGAAAACGGCGGTGGGNNCCGCTTCGCGGGCCTTGTCGTCCACAAAGGTGTACAGGATGCTGCCTTGGAGCTTGATCTTCTCCCAGCGCATCGAGGTGGAAAGGGCGGCCAGCAGGGTGTGCCGCGAAGGGTACACGAAATTCACCAGGTTGGCGTCGAGCGTATTGAACTGGTAGTCCGCCGCCAGGTCCACGTCCCACCAGCGGTTGATGCGGTATTCCTGGGCGACGGAGAAATAGGCTTCCTGCTGCCGGTAGCGGTTGTCCACGTACATCGTAGAGACATCGAGCCGCGGGTCCGACAGGTAGTGCAGATAGTCGTAGGCGTATTTGAAACTGGCGTTGAGGTGCCAGTCGCCCCATTCCTTGTAGAGGGAACCCTGGGCGAAGAAGTCCGTGTCCCATTGCCGGTCCTCGTGGCGGAACTTTCCGGGTTCCTCGCGCACGAACGCTCCTGGATAGCCCCTTTCGGAATCGTAGAAATAGAACTTGAGTCGCCAGCTTCCGTCGGGGATGCGTCCGAACAGGCCTTCCTCGATGCGGAGGGCGCGCACGTCGCCGTTCTGGCGCACGGCCGTGGTATCGTAGCCGTTCTTCTTGGTGTAGGAAAACTTGTAGCGGCCGGTGGTGTAGAGGTATTCGGCATTGAAGGAATTCGACACCTTTTCCCCCATTCTCTGCTCCCAGAGCACGGAGGGATTGACGGTGCCGAACGAGCCGCCGGACAGGGTCGCCTTGAGGTTGGTGCGGCGTCCGGCCTCAAAGAAGGGCGTGCGGGTCTGCAGATACACGGCACTGGCCGAGGCGTAGTCCTTGGCCGACTGCACGGCGGTGCTCTTCTGCCCGTTGTAGAGCGTCACCGACTCCATGTTTTCGAGCGAATACTTGCCCAGGTCGATCTGGCCGTTCTGGGCGTTGCCCAGCTGGATGCCGTCGTAGAACACGCCCACGTGCTGGGTGCCCATGCTCCGTACATTGATGGTCTTCAGGCCGCCGATTCCTCCGTAATCCTTGATCTGCACGCCGGAGAAATAGCGGATGGCGTCGGCCACCGACAGGGCGTTCAGTTTCTCCAGTTTTTCACCCTGGAGCGTCTGCGCGGGGATGATTTTCTCGGGCTGGCGGAAGGCCGTGACCACGGACTCCGACAGGACTTCCGTGGTGTCCGGCGGCGGTGCCAGAAACAGGAGGAAGATCAGCGCCCGGATCATTTGAACAAATTGAAGTCGACCACGTCCATCACTTCGGTCGAAAGTTCGCCCAGCCAGCCGCTTTTGGCGTTCAGGCCCGTCTGGACCTTGATGAAGTCGATGTATTGCAGATCGGCGGGCCGGCCGTCGAAGGTCACCGCGTCGGAGATCCTGAAATGGTTGAACCCTTTCGTGGCGCCCGTCGCGCGTTCCGGGAGCATGTCGATCTCGCTGTGGTTGTCGGCATACCCCCATCCGTAGTCGGGATTGATCCAGTAGATGCCCCGGCCGGACTGATCGTAATTGCGGGCTTCGAGCCGCGTGCCCCGCAAGGTGTAGACGCTGTCGGTGACCCAGAGCGGATAATAGTAATCCTGCTTGTGGTAGGCCGACAGATAGTCGATGGTGCCGCTTCCGCCCCGGTTGTCGGTCCAAGACACGGGCTTGGCGGGCGCATCGGGCCGGTAGTATGTCACGGCATAGTCCTGCACCGTGCAGGCGAGCCCGTATTCCGAACCCTTGAGTTCGTACCAGGTGTCGTCGGGCAGGCCGTTGCCGTCCTCATCCTGCATCACCCAGACGATGCCGGGTTCCGAGTAGTTGGTATAGGAGGCTTCCTTGACGGCGAAATTGTAGTCGCCGTCGTTCGCGATGCTGTGGTCGAACCCCACGATGATCGAGCCACCGAATCCTCCCAACGAGACAAATACCCCTTCGCGCAGTCGGGCGATGGCATATTCGCAGGCCTCTTCCATCGTGGTGGCGGTGTAGTTTTCATTGACGTACTGGCCGGGTGCAGGCGTGAAGTCGTATACACGCGAAACGTGCGGGGAACTGCCGGAGCCCGCGGCCCGGCGGAAAGTGCCTTCAGGCGGGCAGACGACCACCAGGAGCGTATCCCGGAAAACGGTGATGCCGTCCAGTTCCATCTGGAAGTCCACGTCGTATCTTCCCTGGGCGGCGGCTTCGAACCGGTAGAGCGGATCGCCTCCCTGCTGGACGACGGCGCCGTCGCGACGCCAGGTAAAGGTATAGGTTTTCGTGGAATCGAGGTCGAGCGGAAGCAGGCGGATGGTCCTGCCCTGCGACACGTGGTATTCGCTGCGCTCGAACGTTATGCGGACCGTGTCCGTAGCGGGCGGTTCCGGCGGTGTCGGCGGTGTCGGCGGCTCGGGGGGGTCCGGCGGCTCGGGATTCTCGACTTCAATCCGGACTTCCGCGAAAGCCTTGCCGAATTCGTTGACCGCCTCCACGGTGAAATAATACACGCCCGTGCTGTCGGGCGTGAAGGTGAACGAAGCACCGGTTCCGACAACCTGGCCGTTGCACAGCCAGGTAATCGTGGATCGGTCGGTCAATCCGGTAAAACCGGGAGAGAGTGTCAGGCTCTCTCCGAGTTCTACCGAATAGATCTTCCCGTCGGGCAGGGTGATCACAGGAGGCTGGCCTTCCGGCTCAGGTTCCTGCGGACACCCCGTCGCCCCGAGAAGCGACACTATAATTAAAAAGAGTATATGCGACCGGCGCATCGATGCGGTTTAGTCGGGATAAACGCGCACGGCGATGTCGTCGATGGCGACATAGCGCGGCACATTGAAGCCATAAACGCCGTAGAGGTCTTTAGAGCCCCCGAGGCGGAAATCCACCTGGGTAACCTCTCCCAATGCGCTGAGATCCCATTTCGTCCAGTTGGTGACGAAATTAAACCGGGTATTGGCCAGATAAAACCTGACGATGCCGGTTATTTCTCCCATATTGGTGCCGATGGCTTCGACGAAGAAATAGCCGTCATCGGCCATCGGTGTGGTGTATTGATCCCCATTGACCAGGGAATTCAGTACATAGGAGGTGTTGGTGACAAATACCGACTCGATGACGCGGGGAACGTTGTCCAGGAAGCCGATGCACGGCGCGGGAAGCGGGTTACCCATCCAATCAAATTCACCCGGGTCGTAAACAACGGCGAAGTTGTCGGAGCCATTATTACCGCAGCCTGAACGGCCGGCACCGTCCAGCAGGGAATTGTATACTTCAAGCTGATGGTCGTAGCCGATGCCGTCTATCTGGCCGTTGCCATAGTTGGAAATGGCGGTTCCACCGCCGGAGAAGCCGCCGGAGTAGGTTTCAGGATTGTAACNNTTTCAGGATTGTAACCTTGCACGTCTCCGGAGAGGAAAGTATGGTTCTTGTCAAGCCATACACAGCCGGTACCATAGAGCAGTTCTCCGCCGTACTGAGGCTCGTCAATCTTGGAAGACCAGTAGGCCGTGGTTTCTTCGGGGCCCTTGTAGTCTGCGTCCTCGAAGGTCAGCACGCGGACTTCGCTGTAGCGGGGCAGCACCAGGGTGGTTCCGTCGGAGAAGGTGAAGATGTAGGTGTTGCCGTTCTTCGTCACCGAGACGATGGATCCGTCCTTGCCGTCCTTGCCATCGTTTCCGTCCTTGCCGTTGTTTCCGTCCTTGCCGTTTTTGATGGTGACGGAGCCGCTCTTCTTGAAGGTAATGGTGTAGCTGCCGTCGGAATTCTGCGTTACGCCGGTCACGGCATCGTCGTTCTGGAGCGTGTTGACCAGGGTTTTCAGTTGTTCGAGTTGGGTTTTGAGGCCGTCGATCGAGGCGCGAAGTTCGCTGTCGTCATAACAGCCGGTCGCCAGGGATCCGGCTACAAACAGCACGAGGAGCAGTCCGAGGACGCTCCGGGAATACTTTTTAAACATAGTGTAAGATAAGATGGTCACAAAGTACCTGATTAAGACCCGTTCTCCCGCAGGTCGGTTAATAATGGCGGTTGCAGGCAGGTCTTCTGACTTGTTTCGTCGCGACGCCTTCCCGGGCCGGAGCCCAGTGGCCTAGAGTGTCGCGGCTAAGAATGAACATACAGCAGCGGGTACTGTCCGGGATTCTCACCCGATTCCCTATGCGCCTGAACCGAAAGCAAAGGTAGTAATTATTCTTGATTTGGTAAAGCCTCGAGCCGGTTGAGGATGGCCCGGGCAAATGCTTTCCAGGTCATCGATTTCCTGACTTCCTCGATACGGGCGGCAAAGTTGTCAGGCCCGGTTTCAAAGAATGTGCGGATGGCGCGGGCAATGGCTTCGGAGGTGATGTCGTCGGTCATCAGTCCGATGCCGGGGCGCTCGATGCTTTCGGCCAGGCCGCCTACGGGCGTTGCCACGAGCGGCAGTCCGAAATGCAGGGCAATGGCCGTGATGCCGCTCTGCGTGGCGCTCTTATAGGGGAGTACGCACAAGTCGGCGGCGGAGAAGAAAGCGGGAACCTCCTCGTCGGCGATGTAGCGGTTGAACACTTTGATCCGTTCGGCACAACCCGACGAAGCGATCTGTTCCTGGTATTTGTCGAAACTTCCGTAGCATTCTCCCGCGATGACCAGCTGGTAGCTCCCGTCAAGCTGCGACATCGCGTCGATGAGCAGGTCGAGACCTTTGTAATCGCGGATCAGGCCGAAGAAGAGCAACGTGCGCCGGTCCGGGTCAAGACCGAGGCTTTTCCGGGCCTGCATCTTGTCCATCTTCTGTCCGAAATGGTCGTACACGGGATGGGGCTGTTGTACGATCCTGGCGTCGGGACAGAGGCTGCGGATGTCGTTCGTTACGGCGTCGCACATCGACACGAGAACGTCGCTCAGCCGGAAGAACCGGCGGGCGAGCGGTTTGTCGAAGAACTTGGGCTCGTGCGGGATGGCGTTATGGACGACCGTGACGATCTTTACGCCGTGGCGCCGGAGCATCCGGGCCACCGGTGCGTGCGAAGGCTCGAAATAGGAATTCCAGTAACCGAACACGGCCACATCGGGCTTCCAGCGGAGGATGGTCCGGCCGGCACGCCGCCACGTGAGGGGATTGGCGGTGTCGAGGATGCGGGTGCTTTCGACGGGCGTCGCCTTGTCCTGTTCCGTGACATACTGGGTCTGTCCGGGAAAGAGGAAACCGGGATACTGCCGGGTGAAATTATAGGCGTGGACGTCATTTCCTTCACCCATCGCTTCGAGCAGATGGGCGTTGAATTGGGCGATGCCGCCCCGATACGGGTAAAATACGGAGAGGAAAGCGATTTTCATCGGAGTGCAAAGGGTAGGAAAACCTCAAGTACAAAGTTAAGAAATAGTTGCAGATTCTGTTATTATTTGTATATTTGTAGAGTATATACAAATCTTTCAAATAATTACGCTATGGCAAAATTTGAAATCACTGTGAGAAAGAACGGCGAATACCAGTTCAATCTCAAGGCTTCGAACGGCGAGGTCATCCTCACCAGCGAAGGGTACACCACCAAGGCGGCCTGCCTGAACGGTGTCGAGTCCGTCAAGAAGAACGCGACCGAGGAGAAACGTTTCGAGAAACTCGTCGCGAAGAACGGAAAGCCGTACTTCAACCTGAAGGCGACCAACGGCCAGATCATCGGCCAGAGCCAGATGTACGCTTCGGAGCGCAACCGCAACAACGGTATCGTTTCCGTGATGAAGAACGCGCCCGTCGCAGAAGTCGTGGAACTGTAATTCATACGGTTTCCGATAGACTGGCCCGCAAGGGCCGGTTTTTTTTGTCGTGTATTTGCGAAAATTTTTAAAATTTTTATTGTTTATCAATATATTTTTATATATTTGCATAACAATTAAACCTTTTTCGATATGATAACTACTTGGTGGGCTTCTCTTTCCGTGGTTATGAAGATCCTGTGGGGCGTCACGCTGGCCGCTTCCCTGATTTTCGTGATCCAAAGCATTATGACCTTCCTGGGCGCCGACAGCGGTGAAGGAGGGATCGATACCGATTTCGACAGCGGCTTCGATTCAGAAGCGGCCGATGCGACCGTAGAGGGCGGGACCAATCTCTACACGTTCCGCAACTTTGTGAACTTTGCCCTGGGCTTCGGCTGGTCGGCCATCCTGTTGCAGGAGAAGATATCTTCCGTTCCGGTGCTGATTTTCGTGTCCGTGCTGGTCGGCGTGGCGCTGGTCGCCATCGTTATGTATCTCTTCAAGTGGCTCAGCAGTATGCAGCAGTCGGGCAATATCAATGTCTATAAGGAGGCCGTGGGCTGCAGCGGTACGGTCTATCTCACCATTCCCGCCGAAAGGAAGGGCGAAGGGAAGGTGCAGATCACCATCAACAACTCCGTGCGCGAATACAATGCCGTGACCGACGGCGACGCGCTCAAGACCGGTACGCCCATCCGCGTGACCGAAGTCGTCAATGCGGGCACCCTGCTCGTCGAACCTCTCGAATCATTAATCATATAAACCAATACACGCAATGGAAGTCTATCTGATCCTGATTATCGTGGCGGTGGTCTTTGTGACCTTCACCGCCATCCTGCGGCGCTACAAGCGCTGCCCGTCCGACAAGATCCTGGTCATCTACGGTAAGACCGGCAAGAACAAGGAAGGCGGTATCTCGTCGGCCCGCTGCATCCACGGCGGTGCTTCGTTCATCTGGCCCGTGTTCCAGAGCTATGCTTTCCTCGACCTGACCCCGATCTCGATCGAGTGCAACCTGACCAACGCCCTGTCGAAGCAGAACATCCGCGTCGACGTGCCGTGCCGGTTCACCGTGGGTATTTCCACGGAACCCGAAAATATGACCAACGCCGCCGAACGTCTGCTGGGCCTGACGACCGAGCAGATCCAGAACATTGCCACCGATATCCTTTTCGGACAGCTCCGTCTGGTCATCGCGACGATGGACATCGAGGAAATCAACGCTGACCGCGACAAGTTCCTGGCGAACGTCTCCACCAACGTGGAAGCCGAACTCCGCAAGATCGGTCTGAAACTCATCAACGTCAACGTCACCGATATCCGCGACGAATCGGGCTATATCGAGGCGCTCGGTAAGGAAGCCGCAGCCAAAGCCATCAACGACGCGAAGAAGAGCGTGGCCGAACAAAACCGTTTCGGTGAAATCGGCAAGGCCGAGGCCGACCGGGACAAGGATATCCGGATTGCCGAAACCACCCGTGATACCCGTATCCGTACGGCCGATGCCAACGCCAAGGCCGTCGAAGGTGAGAACAATTCCAAGATTGCCATCGCACAGTCCGATGCGGCCCGTCGCCAGAAAGAGGCGGAAGCTGCCCGTATCGCCGTTGCCGCCGAGAAAGTGCAGGCCGCGAAGGCCCTCGAGGAGGCTTATCAGAGTGAGCGCGACGCAGAGCTTGCCCGTGCCGAGCGCGAAAAGGCGACGCAGCAGGCCAACATCGTCGTAGCCGCACAGATCGAAAAGGAAAAGGCCATTATCGATGCCGAGGCGGAAGCCGAGCAGATCCGCCGCAAGGCGAAAGGTGAAGCCGACGCCATCTTCGCCAAGATGGATGCCCAGGCCCGCGGTACACTGGAGATCCTTTCCAAACAGGCAGAAGGTTTCGGTCAGTTGGTGGCCGCTGCCGGCGGAGACGCCCGCGAAGCCATCACGATGCTGATCACCGACAAGTTGCCCGAACTGGTGGCCACGCAGGTCGAGGCCGTCAAAGGCATCAAGATCGACAAGGTCACCGTGTGGGACAACGGAAACGGTGCCGAAGGCAAGACGGCTACGTCCAATTTCATCTCCGGCCTGATGAAATCGGTTCCCCCCCTCGAGGACCTGTTCAAGCTGGCCGGTATGGAACTGCCTTCCTACCTGAAGGGCAAGAAAGCAGAAGAGGCGGAAGAAATCAAGGAAGAGGAAGCGTAAGTATGCCGATCATTATCAATGTCGATGTCATGTTGGCCCGGAGAAAGATGTCTTCGGGGGAACTTGCGCAAAAGATAGGCATTTCTGCGGCTAACCTTTCGATTCTGAAGACCGGCAAGGCCAAGGCCGTCCGGTTCACGACCCTCGACGCCATCTGCAAGGCGCTCGACTGCCAGCCCGGCGACGTGCTGGAATATCGGCCGGACTGATCCGGCCGCCGACTGGTACGAGAAAGCTCCCTTTTGGGGAGCTTTCTTGTTCTTTTACCGACCCTGTCGAACGTTTCCGTGGATTTGGCCTAAAAGTGCCCATTTGTATTCGATAATTCCTTCATCGATGGTAGTAACCAACCTGCTTGACATACACTCCCGTGCCGAGTTGTACCGGTGGTATCGGGAGAATCACGACAAAGTCGGTGATTTCTGGCTGCGCGTGAACCGGGCTGCGGCGGACTGTCCCGGCGTGGTGCGGTATGTCGATGCCGTGGAGGTCGCCCTTTGTTTCGGTTGGATAGACAGTACGCAGAAAAAGATGGATGAGGGGAAGCCCATCCAGCATTTCACGCCCCGACGCAAGCGGAGCAACTGGTGCGAACGGAACTTGATCCGCTGCCGCCGCCTGGTTGAACTGGGAGAAATGACGCCTGCCGGCCTGGCGGTTGCTCCAGACCTGGACCCGGATCGTTTTGTCTTTGAAGACTGGGTACTTGATGCCCTTAAGGCCGACGAAAAGGCCTGGACAAACTACAATTCATTTCCGGAAACCTATCGCCGCATCCGTGTGGATTTCATTCAGGGATATCGGCAGTCAAACCGGGAAGAAGAAGCGCAGAAGGCCCTTCGGAAATATGTCCAGTACTGTCACGCCGGCAAAATGCTTCCCGGCTGGGACGATTTCGGCCGGTTGAAATAACCCCGCGCCGCTTTGGTTCCCTGAAGGAACCATTGAAACAAGGTGATACGCCCAAGTCGGATGTATCACCTTATGATTTTGACTTATTTTGCCACCTCCTGGTCGTCAATGACGGTTAAAAGCCTGTTCAGTAACTGGACCGAGAACAAGACATGGTGAACGGGAGAATACCGGTGGTAAGGATTGGCGCACAGGCCGGCGAGGATGAGTGTTGCGAGCAAAAGGCGCTCTTGGGTACTGATGGATTCTTTCATAGCGGTAATGATTTTTAACTCTATGACTTATTACAGCGCGAATTGCGCCGAAAAGAAGGAAATGACGATATGGCGCATAAAGAATTGTCCCATCTGTCCCACTTGTCCCAGTCACGGACAGGCGGGACAAGGGACATAAAAGAGCGAAGCCCCAGCGCACAAAGACTCTGGGGCTTCTAAGATTTCGAAATCTCATCCCTGAAAAGACATCTGGGACTAAAGCAAGTTATGCGAAGTTAGCCGTTAATATCGGTATCCGCAAGGCTTATGGGCATAATCTGATGAACCTTCTCTCGGGATCTTCCGGTATTCTGTTTCTTTCTTTTTGTGCCACGACATATGCTGGTGGCCTCTGGTCAAAAGTAGCATCCTCAAGGTCACTCTCCACCTGGTCAGCGATTTCCTTAACCACGCTATCCTTGTCAACGGATGGTAATTCCGGAATGGTATAAAGGTAGTTCCTAGCATAGGACATTGCCTTGTCATAGAGATTATCCCTTGTGGCTGTGCGGTCTTGGTATATCCAACTCTCTACCTGGCTGATGCAGTCGGTCCACCAGGGACTACGGGAGAAGGAAATGCTGTTTCCTTCTCTCATCTGGATATACTGATCAAGGCTGATAATCATTTCAAGTGGTCTCATACAGTATTTATGTGGCACATAGACTTATAAGAATATCTTTTTGATCACGGATGCGAATGTCGGTATTAGTCAATACTCGCAGGAAGTTGTAAAGAACTTTTACAGTTGTGTCGGATAGTTTTACAATTCATGGTTTTAATAATCGTATCAATCGCCTGATGCTCATTAACATACTATCATTGGCATAAGGGTTGTAATTGCGTGTGCGGGAGAAAATGTGTACATTTGGATTCGATTATGGCTTTTAAGAAAGGCAAAATACTGATTGTGGACGATAACGCCGGCATTCGCCAGGCGCTGAAGATACTGCTGCCGATGCACTTTGCGGAGGTGGAGACACTGCCGTCACCGGTGACGCTGGTTAGCACGCTGGAGCGTTTCCGGCCGGACGTGGTGTTGCTGGATATGAACTTCAACACGGATATCAATACCGGTAATGAGGGTCTTTATTGGGCTGGAGAGATTAAGCAGATGATGCCGGAGGTGGAAGTCGTGCTCTTTACTGCCTATGCTGATATCGCCCTGGCGGTTGAAGGAATGAAGCGTGGTGCGTTCGATTTCATCGTGAAGCCGTGGGATAATGAGAAGCTGGTGGCTACGCTCACTGCCGCCCGGGATAAGGCCCGAAAAGCGATGGGCAGGGATGCCAAGAAGGAGGAGGAGAAGGCGGCGCCGATGTATTGGGGCTCTTCCCGCGCTATGTCCATGATCCAGAAGACAGTGGACAAGATTGCCCCCACGGATGCTACAGTGCTGATTACCGGTGAGAACGGTACCGGCAAGGATATGCTGGCACGCGAGATTCACACCCGGAGCCTCCGGAGTGAGAAGCCTATGGTGGCCGTTGATGCCGGGGCCATTACGGAAACCCTTTTCGAGAGCGAACTCTTTGGACATGTCAAGGGCGCCTTCACTGATGCACATACAGATCATGTCGGTAAATTCGAACAGGCCGACGGAGGGACGCTATTCCTGGATGAGATCGGCAATATTCCGCTGCATCTGCAGGCCAAGCTGCTGCGTGTGATCCAGAGCCGTAGCGTGGTGCGGGTTGGCGGAAGCCAGGCTATCCCGGTGAATATCCGGCTCATTTGCGCTACCAATATGGACCTGGAGCAGTTGGTTCGAGAAGGCCGGTTCCGTGAAGATTTGTACTATCGCATCAATACCGTACATATCGCTCTTCCGCCCCTGCGGGAGCGCAAGGAGGACATTGTTCCGCTGGCAGAGCGCTTTATCGGCCAGTTTGCCGAGAAGTATCATCGGCCACTGACAGGGCTGGATGATTCGGCAAAGGCGGTGCTGGAGGGCGGCCGCTGGAGTGGCAATATCCGTGAGCTGCAGAACTGCATTGAGAAGGCGGTGATCCTTTCTGAAGGGACCACGCTCACAGCGAAGGATATCCAGCTGGAGCAGGCGAAGGCTGGGGCTCCTGCTGCTGGGACGCTGAAGGAAGTCAGCGATGCGGAGGAAGAAAGACTGGTCCGCGAGGCTGTCCTGAAGAGCAACGGCAACATCTCTGCTGCCGCGAAGATGCTGGGCATCAGTCGGCCCACGCTCTACGCCAAAATGAAGAAATACGGGCTATGACCTTCACCATCTGGCATATCATCGGAGCGTGTGGCATCGTCGCTATCATTGCGGCGGTGATTGCCACCATCCGTACCAGACGGAAGGACATCAAGAAGGTGGCCTATATGATGGATGCCCTGGAAGACGGGGAACTGAACTTCCGCTTCCAGGACAAGAACAAGTTCAACCGGACGCTGAACCGTATCCGGACCATCTTTGAGAAGCAGCGGCAGCAGCACGAGCAGGATTCCTGGACCAAGCTCATCCGCGTGCTCACGCACGAGATTATGAATACGGTGTCACCGATTGCATCCCTTTCCGACGCTTTGGCGAAGTCGATGGATGAGAATGGCCATAGCGAGCTGGACGTTAAGTCGGGGCTGGATACCATCAGTGACTCTTCCAAAAACCTCATCAAGTTTGTGGAGACCTACCGCCAGCTCTCCGGCGTGGCCCGGCCGTTGCGTAAGGCTGTGGACCTGCAGGAGTTAATGGATCAGGTTATATCGCTGAACAGCGAGTATGCCGCCTCCTGCGGCGCGACCTGCGTCTATCGACCCGAAGAGCCGGACCTGATGATTTACGCCGATGAGGGGCAAATCTCCCAGATTCTCATAAACCTGATCAAGAATGCCCTGCAGGCCGGGGCGAAGCACATCGACATATCGGCCAGGATGGGCAAAGAGGA
>LXOW01249155.1_pt1 | contig 20269 bp, 19 predicted proteins | sample 1368591 | NCBI WGS metagenome assembly LXOW01 (sample SAMN04884650, study PRJNA319009) | bovine gut metagenome | isolation source: Cow rumen | host: Bos taurus | place: Italy: Legnaro (PD) | collected 2014-07-09
ATGGAGAACATACCCTTCTTCATTTCGCCGCCGTACCAGGTGTTCAGGATAACCTGTTCACGGCTGGTGATGTTGAAGGCAACCGCCGTCTCGGAGTTCAGGCCCATGGCCTTGTAGTCGTCCACCTTCGCCTTGGAAGCGCAGTACACGACGAAGTCCGGCTCAAAGGAGGCCAGTTCTTCTTCGCTGGGCTGGATGAACATGTTCTTTACGAAGTGAGCCTGCCAGGCAACTTCCATCACGAAACGGATCGCCATCCGGGTGTCCTTGTTGGCACCGCAGAAAGCATCCATGACAAACAGGCGCTTGCCGGAGAGCTGTTTCTGCGCCAGCACCTTCAGCTTGGCCCAGTTTTCTTCGCTCAGGGGATGGTTGTCGTTCTTGTAGCCTTCCGTGGTCCACCATACGGTGTCCTTGCTGTTTTCGTCCATGACGATGTACTTGTCTTTGGGGCTCCGGCCGGTGTAGATACCGGTCATCACGTTCATGGCGTCCAGTTCGGTCAGCTGGCCCTTGTCAAAGCCTTCCAGACCGGGCTTGTTCTCTTCTTCGAAAAGAACTTCGTAGGACGGATTATGAAGGATCTCCGTTACGCCGGTGATCCCGTACTTGGTAAGATCGAGAGCTGCCATTAAGGGGTACCTCCTTTATTCCATTAGGGTCGGAATGAGTTAAGTCCCAACCTGACCCAATTTCTTTTTTTCTTCATTTTCCCCCTATTTCCTGCCTTGTAACAAAAATATAATAATTTGCTCTGAAGGTTGGTAAAATAAGGTTTTTCAGGCTCCCAAAAAGTTCATCATTCTTCTGAAAAAGGGGCCGGCTTCTCTACAGCCGGACCCCCTTGTCCTTTCATTGTGAGGGATATCATCATACCCTCTCTTCAATTTCCTTTTCCAGTTTTGCCACCAGTTCTTCCATGGACATGGAAGTGGTCTGGTCCGTCGCCCGGTCGCGCACGGCCAGGGTGCCTTCGGTGATTTCCTTTTCGCCGATGATCAGCATGTAGGGCACCTTGTCCTCCTGGCGGGCATAACGGATCTTGTATCCGATCTTTTCGTTCCGCTCGTCCAGCTCGGCCCGGATCCCCTGCTGCATCAGTTCCCGGGTGACCTTCGCGGCATAGTCCATGCTCTTGTCGCTGACCGGCAGCACCTTCACCTGCACCGGCGCCAGCCACAGCGGGAAAACGCCCTTCGTTTCCTCGATCAGGTAGGCCATAAACCGGTCAATGGAACCCAGGATCGCGCGGTGCAGCACAACAGGCGTCTTTTCCGCGCCGTCCTGGTCGATATACTTCAGGTTGAACTTCGCCGGCAGGCAGAAGTCCAGCTGGCAGGTGCTCAGCGTATATTCCGCGCCGATGGCGGGCTTCACGTTCACGTCCAGCTTCGGGCCGTAGAAGGCGGCCTCGCCGATTTCTTCCGTATAGTGGATGCCCAGCTGGTTCAGCACTTCGCGCAGGGCGCTTTCCGCCTTGTTCCACATCTCGTCATCCTGGTGGTACTTCACCTTGTCTTCCGGATCCCGCAGGCTCAGCACGCAGCGGTAATCCGTGATATGGAAGTCCTTGTATACATCACGGATCAGGTTGACAACGCTGGAAACCTCATCCTTGATCTGGTCGGGCGTGACGAACAGGTGTGCATCGTTCTGGCAGAAGTGGCGTCCCCGCTCGATGCCCTTCAAGGTTCCGCTGGGCTCAAACCGGAAGTCGTGTGCAACTTCGCCGATACGGATCGGCAGATCCCGGTAGGAATGCAGCCGGTTGGCGTAGATCATCATATGATGCGGGCAGTTCATGGGCCGGAGCACAAAGCTTTCGCCTTCCACTTCCATGGCGGGGAACATGTTCTCCTTGTAATGGTCCCAGTGGCCGCTGGTGCGGTACAGGTCCACTGTGCCGACGCAGGGCGTCATGACGTGCTGATATCCCAGCAGCCGTTCCTTTTCCTTGATATAGTTTTCCAGCTCCATCCAGATCGTATAGCCCTTGGGCAGGAACATGGGCAGTCCCTTGCCGATCAGGTCGTCGGTCATGAACAGCTGCATATCCTTGCCGATGCGGCGGTGATCCCGGGCTTTGGCTTCTTCCACCTGGCTCTCATATTCCTTCAGCTCGTCCTGGTTCCGGAAGGCGACGCCGTTCAGCCGTGTGAGCATCTTGTTCTTCTGGTCGTTCTTCCAGTAGGCGCCGGAGAGGGCTGTCAGCTTGAACGCCTTCAGGGCCTTGGTGTAGCACAGGTGCGGGCCGACGCACATATCGATATAGTCGCCCTGCTGGTAGAAGGTGATGACCGCGTCCTCCGCCAGGTCGGCGATGTGCTCCACCTTGTAGATTTCGCCGCGGTCCTTCATCAGCTGCACCGCCTCTTCCCGGGGCAGCGGATAGACCTTGAAAGGCAGGTTCTCCTTGACGATCTTCTGCATTTCTGCCTCGATGGCCGGCAGATCCTCGTCCGTCAGGTGCACATCGCCCAGGTCAATGTCGTAATGGAATCCTTTTTCCGTGGCAGGACCGTAGGCAAAATGCGCCTGCGGATAGATCCGTTTCACAGCCTGCGCCATGATGTGCGCCGCGGAGTGGCGCAGCACCTCCAGTTCTTCCTCTTCCGGGCATTCCGCCACATGTCCGTCGTTGTAGATGATTTTCACTGTAGTCCCCTCCTCTTTCTGAGTTATGTGGTGTGTAGGGGCTTTTGCCATATTAAAAGGCATCCGCCCTGCGTTACTGCCGGGACGGATGCCTGTAAAAGCATTCGCGGTTCCACCCTGCTTGTTGAAACAACCACTCTTTATGACGCGATATCGGCCGTCAGCCGTCTGCCCGTCCGGGAATGGTATCGAATCAGGCTCCGCTGCGGGGCTTCCACCTTTCCCCGCTCTCTGTGAGCGCACCTTCCTGACCGCGTGTTTCCCTTCATCCGGTAAGATTAAAGTGAGTTTATCACTTCCCCGCGGAAATTTCAACCACGAATTTCTTAGCCACTTCCTGTGCCTCAATCACCCTGTCGCACCATGCGTCAAATTCCGGATCCTCCGTCTGGCATTCCGGATGGCTCATCACGTAATCCAACGCCATCCGCACGCCCCGGGCAAAGGGAACCTTCGTAACCATATCGGGTACAGCCCGTTTCAGTTTCCGGTTATCAAAAACAACAGATACGGATTTGTCCCCGATCAGGCTGCCTTCAAAATCAAACCCGAAGGGCTTCCCTGCTTCCGCCAGGAAATCGGATGCCACATGGCAGGCTTTCAGTTCCACTCCCAGCGCATCCGCAATGGTCTGATAGATCTGGTCCCAGGTGAGGGTTTCATCCCCGGTGATCTGGAACGCTTCTCCGATTGCGTGCGGATTGGCCATCAGCCCGATGAATCCGGTGGCGAAATCTGTATTGAAGGTCATGGTCCAGAGGGAGGATCCGTCTCCCTGGATAATCACAGGCTTTCCTTCCAGCATGCGTTTCACAACCTGCCAGGGCCCCCTGTTTCCATGCACACCCAGTGGGATGCTCCGTTCATCGTAGGTATGGCTCGGGCGCACGATGGTCACCGGGAATCCTTCCTCCCGGTATGCCTTCATCAGCACATCCTCAATGGCAATCTTGTTCCGCGAGTATTCCCAGTGCGGGTTGGCCAGGGCCGTTCCTTCCGTAATCAGGTAGCTGGCCGCCGGCTTATGATAGGCGGAGGCGGAGCTGATGATGATGTATTGTTTTGTCTTTCCCCGGAACAGGCGGATATCCCGCGCCGCATCTTCCGGGTGAAACGCGATGAATTCGCAGACAGTGTCGAAGGACATTCCTTCCAGCGCTTTTGTCGCAGCGGCTTCATCATGAATGTCGGCTGTGATCTGATGTACAGCAGCCGGTACTTCCGCTTTCCGGTTTCCCCGGTTCAGCAGCCATACCTCCCACTGCGGATCCTCTGCCAGTCTTCGCACAATTGCCATACTGATGGTACCGGTGCCGCCGATAAACAATGCTTTCATTCTTCTGCCTCCCTGTTGGAATCTGTATGTTTTTTTTCTTCTGTCTGCAGTGTATCCGGATTCCCCTTGCCCGTCAAGAATCTGCATCTTTTTCCATTGCAGATGAAAACAGCCCGGCCTTACGGCCGGACCGTCCGGTTATCCATTATTAATTATTATTTGTCGTAGTTGACAACCTGGCTGAAATCGGGAGCCTTCAGGCTGGCGCCGCCGATCAGACCGCCGTCGATTTCGGGCTGTGCCATGAGTCCCTTGACGTTCTTGGGATTCATGCTTCCGCCGTACTGGATGCGGACCTTGTTGCCGGCAGCCTTGCCGTACTTGCGGGCAACGGCCTTGCGGATCACGCCGATGGTCTCGTTCGCCTGCTCGTCGGTGGCGGTCAGGCCGGTGCCGATGGCCCAGACGGGCTCATAGGCGATGATGATCTTCGCAACCTGTTCCTTGGTCAGGCCGTTCAGGGCGATCAGGGTCTGGTATTCAACCAGCGCGTCGGTATAGCCGGCTTCGCGCTCTTCCTTGTTCTCGCCCACGCACACGATCACCTTCAGGCCGGCTTCCACCGCGGCCAGCACCCGCTGGTTCACGGTCTTGTCGGTTTCGCCGAAGTACTGACGGCGTTCGCTGTGGCCGATGATGACGTATTCCACGCCGCAGGCCTTCAGCATATCCGCGCTCAGTTCGCCCGTGAAGGCGCCGCTCTTCGCCCAGTGCACGTTCTCAGCGCCCAGCTTGATCTTGCTGCCCTTGGCCGCTTCCTTCACGGCGGCGAAGTTGACAGCGGGCACGCACACGACCACGTCACAGGTCGCATCCTTCACCAGGGGCTTCAGTTCGGTCACCAGCGCCTTGGCTTCTTCCGGGGTCTTGTTCATTTTCCAGTTTCCGGCAATAATCGCTTTACGCATTGTCTTCTTCTCCTTTAATTATGCTTCGTCCAGGCAGGCAACGCCGGGCAGGGTCTTGCCTTCCAGGAACTCCAGGGAAGCGCCGCCGCCGGTGGAGATGTGGGTCATCTTGTCGCCCAGGCCCATCTGTTCCACAGCCGCAGCGCTGTCGCCGCCGCCGATGATGGTCACGGCATCGCTGTCCGCCATCGCCTGCGCCACAGCCAGGGTGCCCTGCGCCAGGGTGGGATTCTCGAACACGCCCATCGGTCCGTTCCAGACCACGGTCTTGGCGGCCTTCACGGCGTCCGCGAACAGCTCGCGGCTCTTCGGTCCGATATCCAGGCCTTCCTTGTCGGCCGGAATCTTGTCGGAATCCACAACGACGGTGTCCACCGGTCCGTCAATGGGATCCGGGAATCCGGCCGCGCACACGGTGTCGATGGGCAGCAGCAGCTTGACGCCCTTTTCGGCGGCCTTGGCCATCATGTCCTTGCAGTAGTCGATCTTGCTCTCGTCCAGCAGGCTCTTGCCGACTTCGTATCCCTTGGCCTTCAGGAAGGTGAACGCCATGCCGCCGCCGATGATCAGGGTATCGACCTTTTCCAGCAGGTTGTTGATCACGTTCAGCTTGTCTTCGATCTTCGCGCCGCCCAGCACAGCCACGAAGGGACGGTCCGCGTTTTCCAGCGCCTTGCCCATGATGGACAGTTCCTTGCCGATCAGGTAGCCGGCAACGTTGGGGCTGGTGTAAGCGGTCACGCCGGCGGTGGAGCAGTGCGCCCGGTGGCAGGAGCCGAAAGCGTCGTCCACATACGCATCAGCCAGGGAAGCCAGTTCCTTGCTGAAGGCTTCGATGTTCTTGGTTTCTTCCGCGCGGAAGCGGGTGTTCTGCAGCAGCACCACGTCGCCGTCCTTCATGGCGGCCACGGCAGCCTTGGCATTCTCGCCCACCACGTTGTCATCGTTGGCAAAAACAACGTTCTGACCCAGCAGCTCGCTCAGGCGGACAGCCACAGGCGCCAGGGAGAATTTCTCTTCCGGACCGTTCTTCGGCTTGCCCAGATGGCTGCACAGGATCACTTTGCCGCCGTCCGCGATCAGCTTTTTGATGGTGGGCAGCGCCGCCACAATGCGCTTGTCATTGGTGATTTTTCCGTCCTTCATGGGCACGTTGAAGTCGCAGCGTACCAGAACCCGTTTTCCCTTTACCTGGATGTCATCAACTGTTTTCTTTGCCATGGATGTACACTCCTTTTAATAATTAATTTTGGCTCGTTAATCTATTGCAAAATCCTGAAAAGGATCGGCAACCGTATTACACCGCAGGAAGTTAAAAGCAACCTGAAAGATTATGTCACGCGCTGAGGATGTTCAGCATTTTTTCCGCAGCGCCCTGGTCGGTAACCAGCAGGGCATGGGGTGTATGCCGCAGGACCGAAATGATCGCTCCGGCTTTGGAGGATCCGGCGGCGGATGCCACCATCCGGCAGGTCCGCTTCAGCCGTGCCAGGTCGACTCCGACGCTGGAAGACTCCATCAGGCAGTTGCCGTCCAGATCGTAGTAGGCGCCGAAGCTTTCCCCCTCGGCTCCCCTCCGCTGCAGTTCCGCCTGTACGGTGCGGCTCATATTGCGTTCCTTCATTGTTTCGCCGGCAATGCCGATTCCGTGCAGGATCACGTCCGCCCGCTCCAGCAGTTCCATCGCTTCATGCACTTCCGGCATTTTCAGCATTTCCTGCATGGCCGCCGCGTCCATATGATCCGGCAGGTGAATCAGCCGGTAATGTCCGCCCAGCCGCCCGGCGATCTCCTCCGCCAGGGTATTGGCCTGCAGTTCCACGGAGCGGCCGATGCCGCCCCGGGCAGGAACCACCATCACATTCAGCGGCGTCTGGCTCTGGATATTCCGGGCCACAGCAGCCACAGTCCGGCCGCCGGTAACCGCCAGGGTGTTCCCGTTCTGCAGGATGGAGCGCAGCCGGACCGCGCAGATCCTGCCCACATCGGAAAGAACCTGCGGATCTTCGTCCGCATCCCCGGGAGCAACAAGAACCCGGTCCACAGGAAGCAGTTCACAAAGCCGGTTTTCCGTTTCCGTCAGGCCATTCATGGCCTTGGAAAACTCACGTGCGCTGTCCAGCACTTCCTCTGCCTTGCGGCTCAGAGTCATGCCTGATGCGTCCAGCTCGATATATCCCAGGTCTTTCAGCAGCACCGCCGTATTCCGGATTTCACGTTCCGGAAGGTTCAGCCGGGCAGCCAGCTGTCTCCGTCCGACAGGCTGGAGAACAGAAATCCTTTCCAGGATCAGCGCCCGGCGGGTCATCTCATCGGTCAGGTCGGGAGCCAGCTTCCGCATCAGCGTAATAAACCCGGTATCCATGCGGCTCCCCTCCTGTTAATGATCTTGCGTGGGACGGTTTTCGCCCTCATGGGCCGATCATGTCCCAAGGAATCTTATCACAACAGGAAACGGGTTTCAAGTTCTTTCTTTTGTAATAAAATCAGACCCGGATGACCTCTGTGCCGTCCAGTGCGCGCTGGATCAGCTCCTCCTCATCCAGTCTGCTTTCCCCTTCCAGGATCTTCTCCAGTTTGGGATGGGTTGCAGGATGACGGGGTGTGAAAACCGTACAGCAGTCTTCAAAGGGCTGTTCGGAGATTTCAAGGGTGCCGATTTTCCGGGCAATCGCAATAATCTCGCTCTTGTCGAATCCGATCAGCGGGCGGAAAACCGGCATTCTGGCAACAGCATCCGTGGTGCCGAGCGCTGTCATTGTCTGGCTGGCCACCTGTCCGATGCTTTCGCCGGTAATCAGGGCTTCGCTTTCCGTCTGCTCCGCAATACGTTCCGCAATCCGCATCATATAGCGCCGCATAATCAGGGTTGTATACTCGTCCGGGCATTTCTCATGAATCTGCATCTGGATTTCCGTGAAAGGCACCACGTGCACTTTGATGCCGCAGCAGCTGAAACTCAGTTTCCGGGCCAGATCCAGCACCTTTTCCTTCGCCCGGTCGGAAGTGTAGGGATAGCTGTGGAAATGAACCGCGTTGATCTGCACGCCGCGCTTGGCGATCATCCATCCGGCCACCGGGCTGTCAATGCCGCCGGACAGCAGCAGCGTCGCGTTTCCGTTGGTTCCCACCGGCATACCGCCCACCGCGGGAACTACTTTCACATACAGGTAGGCCATATCCCGGATTTCGATATTCACCAGATAGTCCGGATGATGCACATCCACCTTCAGTTCCGGATTCGCGTTCAGGATCCGGTAACCAACTTCTTCGTTGATTGCCATGGAATTCATCGGATACCGCTTGTCGCTTCGGCGGGCGTTGACCTTGAAGGTTCCTTTCAGGTCTTTCGTCATGTCAATGGCCTGGTCGCATAGCGCGTCAAAATCTTCTTTCGGCATTTCCACAGCCGGGCTGACGCTGTGCACGCCGAATACGCGGGTGACACGGTCAATCACCGTATCCAGGTCGCTGAATCCGCGTACAAAAATCCGCCCGTCGTGTACATGGACATCCGCGCCCATTCCCCGCACCGCATAGCGGATCTTCCGCACCAGCGCGCGAATAAAGTAGGGCCGGTTCAGTCCTTTCAGAAAAATTTCTCCGTACCGCACCAGCAGCAAATCCTGCATTTTGTTTCCTCCGTCTTATTTTCGTGTATATTTCCTCAGCATTTCATAGTGGAACGCGGCGCGTTCCGCGGTATAGTCCATTTCTTCTTCTGTGTTTTCCCGGCAAAGGCTGAATCGAAGGGAGCAGTCCGCCCGGGATGTGCTTAGTCCCATTGCCTTGAGCACCGGCGATATTTTCTGTTTCCGGCTCGCGCAGGCGCTGCCTGCGGAAACATAGATCCCGTCTCCCTCCAGGGCAAAAAGCATCGTCTGGCTGCGGACAGGTTCCAGCGCAATATTCAGGATATGCGGTGCGCCTTCTTCCGGATCCGGCCCGTTAACAGTCGCTTCCGGAATCCGTTCCTTAAGGTTCTTCCACAGCCGGATCTTCAGTTCCCTGATCCTTGCTGTGTCCGCTTTCTTCCAGCTGTCCACTGCAGCGCCCAGCGCCAGGATCCCAAACGTGTTTTCCGTGCCGGAACGCAGGTTACCTTCCTGGCCGCCGCCGAAAGCCAGCGGCTTAACAGGATGGTTTTCCGCCAGGATCAGCGCACCTGTACCCTTCAGCCCGTGAATTTTGTGAGCAGAGAGCGCATAGGACTGAATCCCCAGTTTCCGAAAGCGGAGCGGTACCCGCAGGAATCCCTGCACACCGTCCACATGAATCGCGGCCCCCGGACAGATCCGGTTTCGCAGCGCTGCGATTTCCTCCAGCGGTTCCAGCGCTCCAGTTTCATTGTTCACCTGCATGACGGAAATCATTGCGGTATCAAGGCTCATCATGCTTTCCAGCGCTGCCAGGTCCACGCTGCCGTTTTTTTTCGCCGGAATTTCCGTAACCTGGTGGCCCATCCGGCGCAGCTCTTCCGCGCAGGCGGAGACTGCCGGATGCTCCACGGAAGAAATCAGCACCTCCTGCGGTGTCCGACGTGTTTTCATGTGGCCGATAAGCGCCAGGTTATCGCTTTCCGTTCCGCCGGAGGTGAAAACCACCCTGCATCCTTCCGCACCGGCCGCCCTGAGGCAGCTTTCCCGTACTGCTTCTATCCGTTTCTGTGCTTCCATGGCCGGCTTGTATAAAGCGGATGGATTGTACCATCCGCTTTCCATCGCCTCCCGCACCATTTCCGCCGCCGCGGTTCCCGGCCTTGTTGTGGCGCTGTTATCCAGATATACTGTCATATGCTTACTCCCGGCAGGCTTCCCTGGGCACATATTTGCGGATATATCCCACCATCTCTTCGCTGGGCTCCAGGATAATCATCTTCTTGTCCTGATCCTTTGTAAAATAGAAGAAGTACAGTTCCGCTTCCCGGTTCAGGAACCAGTTCATCCGCTTGAGCCCGGGCATATTCACATACCGCTTGAAAACCTCGGAATTGACTTTTCCGAAGCATTCAACGTTCCGTACATTCAGGCTGCCGAGGGTCTTCCGTTTTTTGTTGTTGTACACTTCTGCAAAGTCCAGCGCACCGTTGGTGAACGTGTACTCATATTCTGTCAGGATTCTGTCGTGAAAGAAGAATGTGTAGGCGCAGATACCGCCGCTCAGCAGGAAAAAAATCAGGCTCGGCAGATGAAACTGGCCGTACATAATACTCCGGGTCATGGATGAGAACATAAACGCACATGACACACCGGACAGTGCAATGACAACCCAGCTGATCATATACAGCACACGGTTTACGTTATTCCTGTGCTTTGTGACTACTTCTTCCAGAAAATGGTCCTGCATGATTCCGTCCTCCGATTCTTTTTCTTCTTATGTACCCATTTACTGTTTTCGTTCCTGCAGACTTTCAGCAAAATCTGCAAAGAAGCCGGTATCCCAAGAGAGGGATGCAAGAGCTTCCTTCGCCATGAGGATCTCCCGATGTGCATCTTCCCTCGTGCCATCAATTCCCCGAAGGGCCACCCAGGTCATCTTGTTCTGCTCCTGGTCCTTGCCAACGGATTTTCCGAGTTTGTCCTCGTTGCCGGTGACGTCCAGCAGGTCATCCGTCATCTGGAAAGCCATTCCGAGATGCAGGGCATACTCCCGCCCTGCTGCCATTTCCTTTTCCTGTGCGCCTGCCAGCGCCAGTCCGGCCTCCACGGCAGCCTCCAGCAGGTCCGCGGTCTTCCGTTCGTGGATGTAGCGCACCGTATCTTCATACGGAGGTTGTCCTTCCGAGGTCACGTCCTCTGTCTGCCCGGCGATCATTCCGGTCACCCCGGCGTGCCGCATAATGATTTCCATCGCCCGGCATCCGCGAAGATCACCCATTTTTACAGCGGATCCGGCCATCAGTTCTGCTGCTGCATTCAGCAGTCCGTCCCCGGCAAGGATCGCAATATTTTCACCGAATACTTTGTGATTGGTCGGCTGTCCCCGGCGCAGGTCGTCGTTATCCATCGCCGGCAGGTCATCATGAATCAGGCTGTAGGTGTGGATCATTTCCAGCGCGCAGGCAAAGGGCAGCGCGGCGGACAGATTCCCTCCTGCCATATCGCAGGACGCCAGCAGCAGCACAGGGCGGATCCGCTTTCCCCCGCCCTGCAGGCTGTAACTCATTGCTTCCCATAGCGGGCTCGGAATATCGCCAAGCGAAGAAAGCATCGGGATCAGGGCCTGCTCTGTCATCTGCCTGTATTCGTCAAACAGTTTCATCGGAGGTCTCCGTCTCCTTTCCGTTCTGCAGTACCGTCAGGCGACGGTTGATTTCTTCCAGTTCGGCGGACAGTTCCCCGAGAATCTTCATGCCGGTTTCATAGGCATTGACAGAGTCCTCCAGCGACAGTGAACCGTTTTCGATTTTTGCGGTCAGTTCCTGTACGGTCTGAAGTTTTTCCTCAAACCCGGGTGCCGTCTTCTGTTCTTTCCTGTCCATTGCCTCACAACCCGTCCTTCCTTACATCGGCTTCTACGCTTCCGTCCGCAAAGCGGATCCGGATGGATTCCGCGTCCTTTGCCTGCCGTGTCCCGGTCAGAACCCTGCCTTCCCGGTCTGTTACCATTGTGTATCCGCGTTCCAGCACTTTCACCGGGCTGATCGCTTCCATCTTTTCCCGCAGGCGGATCAGCTGAATTCCAGCAGTATCAGTGCGTTTTCCGATGCCGGCGCGCATCTCTTTATCCGTTTCCTTCAGTTGCGACGCGGCATTGTCCATTCGCAGGCGTATTGCATGCGTCAGTTCCGCCTTCCGGAGATTGCTGCCCGAGGCAAGCAGTGCAATCCGCTTTTCAGGGCTGGATGCCGTCAGGCGAAGCATCCATTCCTGTACTTTGGCGGAAGCCTTCATCCATTCGTTTTCCTCTGCACGCCGAAGTCCTGCAGACAGCACGCGGATACTCCCGTACAGTTCCCTGCGATCCGGAAATACAATCTCCGCCGCGTTGCTCGGCGTGGATGCCCTGACATCCGCCGCCAGGTCGCAGATGGTGGTGTCGATCTCATGTCCTACGCCGGAAACTACCGGAATCCGGCTGGAAGCCACAGCCCGGGCCACGATTTCCTCATTGAAGCACCACAGATCCTCCGCAGAACCTCCGCCCCGGGCAACTATCAGCACATCCGCATCCGTCTGTTCATATGCGGCCCGGATGCCGGCCGCAATCTCGGCGGTTGCCTTTTCGCCCTGCACCCCGACAGGTACAAGTACAATCGGTACCGATGGGCAGCGCATTCCGGAAACATTCAGGATATCATGCCACGCGGCGCCGCTGGCGGAGGTAACAACCGCAACCTTCCGTGGCAGCATCGGCAGTACCCGCTTGCGTGCAGGATCAAACAGGCCTTCGGCGCTGAGCCTCTTCTTCAGTTCCTCGAACCGGGCAAAAAGATCCCCGGTCCCTTCCGGACGCAGGCTCATCACATACAGCTGTACCGTTCCGCTTTTCGGATATACATCCACATACCCGGTCACCAGCACGGAATCCCCGTCCTTCGGTTTCATCCGTGCGTGGAAGGTGTTCTGCCGGAACATCACGCAGCTGACAGCCGCTTCTTCATCCTTCAGGGTGAAATACCAGTGTCCGGAAGCCATGTGGTGCCGGAAACCGCTTACTTCGCCGCGCACGGTAACACTCCGGATGCGCGGATCCCTGCGGATCGCGTCCGCGATCATCAGGTTCAGCTGCGATACGGTAATGCCGCCTGTTTCGCTCACTTTCCCAGTGTCCTTTCGGCAGCATCCACGGTATTGGACAGCAGCATCGCGATGGTCATCTTCCCGACGCCGCCCGGTACCGGCGTAATCCAGCCGGCCGTCTCCTTCACAGACTCAAAGTCCACATCCCCGCACACTTTTCCGTCCACCCGGTTGATGCCGACGTCAATTACGATTGCACCGGGTTTTACCATGTCCTTTGTTACAAATCCGGCCTTTCCAACAGCCGAAACAAGAATATCCGCCCGGCGGGTATGTTCTGCAAGGTCCTTTGTGCGGCTGTGGCATACCGTAACGGTGCAGTTCTGCTGAAGCAGAAGCATCGCCATCGGCTTCCCGACGATATTGCTCCGTCCGATCACGACAGCTTCCTTGCCGGAAAGATCCTCTCCGGTCGAGCGGAGCATGTACAGGGCTCCCTTGGGGGTGCAGGGCACTACGCCTTCTGTCCCTGTCATCAGGTGACCTGCGTTGATCAGGTGGAATCCGTCCACATCCTTTTCAGGCAGTATTTTTGCAAGCGCGGCGTTTTCATCCAGATGCCGTGGCAGCGGCAGCTGTACAAGGATTCCGTGAATCTCTGGATCCCTGTTCAGTGCTTCAATCTGCCCTTCCAGTTCTTCCTGTGTTGTTGCTTCGTCCAGACGGACTGTCCGGGACAGCATGCCGGTTTCCTCGCAGCCTTTGCCTTTGTTCCGAACGTAAATCTCGCTCGCCGGATTGTTGCCCACCAGGATGACCGCCAGGCCAGGGATCACTCCTTTGGCTTTAAGAGCCTCAACCCGCGCTGTCACTTCATCCTTGATCTGTGCAGAAAGAACCTTGCCGTCCAGAATCCTTGCCGTCATATCCGTTTCTCCCTTTATCCGTTCTGAATTTTCTTCAGTCCGATCAGTGCAACACCGACCGCGTTGTCTCCGCTCAGTTCCGGCCTGCCGAAAACAATCTTCGGGGCATTGTGTTTCCTGGCAATCCGCTGTGTAAGCATCAAACGGAACAACGGCGATGAAGCCACGCCTCCTGCCACCAGCGCGCTGTGAAGCCCGGTTTTTTCGGTGCCGGCAGTCAGCATCCGGGCCGTTGTCCGGGAAAGCACATCATAGATTTCCCGCGCTGTGTCCGCGAGGCTTTCCCTTCCGTCTCTGAGCCATCGCTGTACCTGGCTTTCGGCTCCGCTGAAATGGCAGGTCAGGTCTCCGTCACTCATGCTGCAGCCAAGCAGTCCACGGCTGCACCCTTGCATCGCCAGCGTTTCCAGTTCGGGACCGGCGGGAAATCCAAGGCCCATGGCTACGCCTGCCCGGTCCACCAGCTGCCCGGCATGAAGATCCAGACTTCCGCCAATCTGTACAACACTTTCGCCCCGCACTTCCAGCAAATCTGTTGTTCCTCCGGACAGGTGCAGGGCCAGGTATTCTTCCGTTTCGTCCAGCGCTGTTCCGGCTTTTGCTGCGGCCAGATGTCCCCTCTGATGTGTCGTGCCGATAAAAGGCACTCCCAGCGCGGCGGCTGTCAGCCGTCCGAAGGAAGCGCCTGCCATAAATACCGGCATATAGGATTCAGAGCCGTCCCGCGGCGACAGGCTGGCTGCCACTGCCGCAATGGTCCCCTTCGCTGCTTCACGAAGAGCGTCTGCTGCTCCGTTCAGCTGGCGCAGATGTGTGAATACCGCTTCATTCTGCCGCAGCCCGCGTTCTCCGGGCGGTACCGGCAGCAGTTCCCGGTAATTCAGGAGTACATTGCCTTCTTCGTCAACCAGCGCAGCGCTGGTTCTGTAATTGCTGGTATCCAGCCCAAGCACCGTGATACTCATGCGTTCTGTCCGCGGACAATGGTCCCCAGGATGCCGTTTACAAAAGGTTTGTCCTCCGGATCCGAATACCGTTCCGTCAGTTCAAGCGCTTCAGCAACGGAAACGTTCGCCGGCACATCCGGCTTGTACAGGATTTCCCATACCGCAAGCCGCAGGATTGTCAGGTCCACCAGCGACATCCGTTCAATCGGCCAATCTTTTGCTGTCCTGTCAATCAGCGCGTCAAGCTCATCCATGTTATCCAGCACACCGTTGAAAGCTTCTGTAATGTAGGCACGGTCTTCTTCGTCCGGTTCTTTCTTCCCGACCGTCCGCCCTCCGGGAACTCCGTATTCCCGAAGTTCATCATATACCATTTTCAGCGTCTCTTCTCCGCCCTGACCTCCGGATACCTTCTCAAAGATCATCTGCATGGCGGCAGAGCGCGCAGTTGTTCTGGACATGCGTCTTATTCTCCGTCTTCTTTTTCGTTAACCTCAGCCGGTGATCCGGTTTCGGTCTGTTCGCGGGCAATTTCACTTTTGATGTCAATCACTTTGGCATCTTTTGCCGGAATAATCTTGTTGGCAGCGTTCTTTACAAATTCCTGTTTGTTATCCACCGTACCGATAAAGAAGCCGATTGCAAAAAGCGCCATCAGCAGCAGTGCTTTCCAGAATCCGATCAGCATAATCAGCACGGCGACACCGACCATGCCAAGCCCGATGGCAATTCCCATACCCGGAGTACCCATTTTCATGTTCTTCATGCGTTTTCTTCTCCTTCCGTTATATCCGTCTTCTCCTTTTCGGCGGCAGGATTGCTTTTTCTGGTTTTCCTGGGTCTGCCTCGTTTGGCAGGCTGTTTCGTTTTTTTGGTCTTTTCTGCCTGAACGGAATCCTCTTCCGTCTTTTCTTCGGCCGGAGCGATGTTTTCCGGCGGCAGCGGCATAATGCACGGCTCTTCCTGTGTGCTGAACAGTCGCTGGTGAATCGGCCGGTTATCCTCGGTGTCCAGGTCATTCATCAGTGTTTCTGCGGCAGCCATTGCAGCGGCGGCAGCCACTTCTTCCGATGCTGCCTTTTCACCTTCGGAAGGCGTTTCCGGAACATCCTCCGGGATGATTTCAGCGGGATCTTCTGAAATCACTTCGGGAATTTCCGTTGTTTCAGTCGTTTCCGTTCCCTTCGCAAGCAAATTGTTTACCGGGGGTTCAATGGCAAACGGAGCATTCACGGCATCCTCTCCGGAAGCTTCAATCTGGATCCGGATGCCTTTCACTTCCACCCCGCTGCAGGCTGTCACATACTGTTTCACCTGCTTCTGGAGCGTGTCCACCGTCAGCGGAATGCTGATGCCGCCGGCTACGGTTCCGCGGATCCGGATCAGCAGTCCGTCCCGCTGGTTTTCTAGAAGAATGTTTTCCGTTTTGATTTCATCATGCTGATCCAGGCATTTCTGGACCATGGATTCAAGTGTATTCAGGGAAATGGCCAGATCGCCGCTTTCCAGCTTCTGCAGGATGAATTTGTCCTTCTTGCTCCTGTGGCGGAACAGTATCAGCAGGCAGTATACCCCGAGACCCAGCAGGATCGCAGCGCAAATACCGACCAGGATCTTGGCGGCTGTTGACTCCGGTGTGATCCACTTCACAACTGTGCCGGCCACATCCTTGCCGAAGAAAACCTGCCCGATCACGCCAACGCAGATGACGATCAGCAGCAGACCGGCGATAGCGACCAGTACCCGATCCAGCACGCGAATCCTCATGATTTATCCCTCCCTTATCCTTTCCCGGAAAAAGTCAGAAAGACAGAGGAAAGGGATCCTCTGTCAGAAAAGATGTCTTCAGGCGTCTTCAGAAGGCGCTTCTTCCGCGGGTATATTCGTTTCAGGTTCGGCGTTCTTCTTGCTCTTTGTGCTCCGCTGCCGGGGCTGCTTTGCCGTTTTCGTCTCTTCTTCCGGCTTTTTTTCTTCTTCAACAAGTGCAGGTTCTGCCGCCTGCGGCTCCGTCAGTTTTTCCGGTTCTGCCTCACCTGCTTCCAGCGCGGCGTTTGCGCCGGATTGCAGCGCCTTGTTTTCCTTTTCAAAGCTGACGCCCTGCACATGCACATCCACCCGGACCACATGCAGGCCGGTCATGGATTCAATGGCCTTGCGCACATTTTCCTGCGCATCCATGGATGCCCGCTGGATCGGCGTTCCGTATTCAACGATAACATACAGATCCACCGCCGCCTCTTCCGTGCCGATTTCGACCTTTACGCCTTTGGTGACGTTCCGGTTTTTGCTCAGGATATTTCCGCTGACGCTGCACATGCCGGCAATGCCTTCCACCTCGTTGGCGGCAAGTCCTGCGATAATGGCAACAACCTCGTTGGCATAAGTAATTTTTGCGGACGGGGTCGGATCGTTATCCGTCGTCAGGGGCAGGTCCGTGTTCAGGTCCTTCTTAGCGGCCATGTGTCGTTCCTCCTTCAATGGGAGATTCTTCAATGAATTTCTCTTGGCAATGTCTGAATTCAGCCCATACGAATTCATTTAATTATATCAGATTCTGCCATTTATGGCAACTGATGTCCCGGATTATGCATCCACACCGGCATCCGCATTTTTTTCCTCTTCGGCTATACGAATATGGAGCTCTTCAAGCTGTTTGTTCTCCACGGGTCCGGGGGCGCCCATCATTACATCCTGGGCGTTTTTGTTCATCGGGAACGGAATGACCTCGCGGATGGATTCCTCTCCCGCCAGCAGCATCACCATCCGGTCCACGCCGGGAGCGATGCCGGCATGCGGCGGTGCGCCGTAGCAGAACGCGTTGTACATGGCCGGGAATTTGGCTTTCACGTCCTCCTCGCCCAGGCGGACCATCTCAAATGCCTTGATCATGATCTCCGGATCATGGTTCCGCACCGCGCCGGAGGAAAGCTCCACACCGTTGCAAACCAGGTCGTACTGGAAGGCGGTGATCTCCAGGGGATCCACTTCGCCCGCGGAGGCTTTGTTCAGGATGTCCAGACCTCCATTCGGCATGGAGAAGGGATTATGGCAGAATTCCAGTTCGCCGCTTTCCTCCCCGATTTCATACATCGGGAAATCGACGATCCAGCAGAATTCATATTTTTCCGCATCCATATGATTCGGGCACAGCTCGCCCAGCTTCCGGATCAGCACGCCGGCCGTTTTCTGAGCGGCGCCTTTCTTTCCGGCGGAAAGGGCCACAAAGGTATTCGGTTTCAGGTCCAGGGTTCGGATGATTTCATCTTTCTTTTCCTGCAGGAATTTCGCAATCCCGCCGCTGATTTCCCCGTTCTCATCCAGTTTGAACCAGTAGCTTTTGTTTCCGCTGACAACTTCAACATCCGCGCACAGCTTGTCAATCTGTTTACGGGTTGCCGTAAAGTCCGTTACCGGAACAGCTTTCACCGCGCTGCCTTCGAAGGGACCGAATCCGCAGTCCGCCAGCAGGTCGGTCACATCCGTCACCGTCAGGTCAATCCGCAGGTCGGGTTTGTCGGTTCCGTAGGTTTCCATTGCTTCCAGGTATGGAATCCGGCGGAACGGGGCGGAGGAAGCAGTATGATACTTGCCGAAACGGGAGAACACAGGCGGAAGGACATCTTCCATCACAGCGAAAACATCTTCCTGTCCGGCAAAAGCCATTTCCATATCCAGCTGGTAAAATTCACCCGGGCTCCGGTCTCCCCGTGCATCTTCATCCCGGAAGCAGGGCGCGATCTGGAAATAGCGGTCGAATCCGCTGGTCATCAGCAGCTGTTTGAACTGCTGCGGCGCCTGCGGCAGCGCATAGAACATTCCCGGATGCTTCCGGGCGGGCACCAGGTAGTCCCGTGCGCCTTCCGGAGAAGAAGCCGTCAGGATCGGCGTCGTGATTTCAAGGAATCCATGCTCTGTCATTGCCTGGCGCAGCGCGGAAACCACGTTGCAGCGCATCACGATGTTCTTTTTCACTTCCGGATTCCGCAGATCCAGGTACCGGTACTTCAGCCGGATGCTTTCATCCGCTTCCCTGCTGCGGTTGATCTGGAAAGGCAGTGCGTTGTAGCGGCATTTGCCCAGCACGTCCACGCTGTCCGGCACGACCTCGATGTCGCCCGTTTCCATTTTGGGATTCTTGCTGGCACGTTCCCGCACGGTGCCAGTAACCGAGACAACGCTTTCCTTGTTCAGTCCGAGGAAGATTTCCAGGATCTTTGCGTCTTCAGCAACCAGCTGAGTGCTTCCGTAGAAGTCCCTCAAAACAACAAATGCCAGGTTGCCGCCGACCTCCCGTACATTTTCAACCCATCCGCTCAGGCGGACCTTTTCCCCGGCATTGGCCAGCCGGAGTTCGTTGCAGGTATGTGTTCTGTTCTGCATTGTTTTTCTCTCCCTTATCCGAGCATACTGCGCACTTTTTCGCACGCTTCGTTTATTGCAACTGTGGCTTCTTCGCCGCTCGCCATGTTCTTGATCTTGACGTTCCCGGCAGCTGCTTCCTCGTCGCCGATGACGGCGGTCAGCGGCGCGCCGGTCTTGTTGGCGTATTTGAACTGGGCCTTCAGGCTCCGTCCGCAGTGATCCAGATCTGCCCGGATCCCTGCGGCACGCATTTTCTGCACCAGATCAAATGCCTGCAGCCGGTGAGCGCCCATATAGGTTACAAAAATCTCATACTGATCGGGTTTCGGAATTTCCACTCCTTCCGCGTCCAGGAGCATCAGTACGCGTTCCAGCCCCATGCCGAATCCGACAGCCGGGATATCCTGATCCCCGATTTGCGCAACCAGGTTGTCGTATCTGCCCCCACCGCAGACTGTGAGCTTTCCATCCTTTGTTTCCGTAATCAGTTCAAATACGGTTTTCGTGTAATAATCCAGGCCGCGGACAATCCGGCTGTTGATCCGGTAAGGAATTCCTGCCAGGCTCAGGCATTCCTGCAGCTGCCCGAAGTGTTCCCTGCATTCGTCGCACAGCAGGTCCAGCATGCTCGGCGCGTCCTTTGTCAGCTCCTGGCACTTCTTTTCCTTGCAGTCCAGCACCCGCAGCGGATTCCGGTCAAACCGTTCCCGGCAGGTGGCGCACAGCTTGTCCATCCGTCCGCCAAGGAATTCCTTCAGCCGGCTGTGATAAACCGGCCGGCATTTCGGGCAGCCGATGCTGTTGATCTCCACGCTCAGGTTCCCGACGCCCAGATCCTGCAGCAGGTGATAAGCCAGCAGGATCAGTTCCGCGTCCGCCGTGGCTTCCTTCGCGCCGAAGCATTCCAGGCCGAACTGGTGATGTTCCCGCAGCCGCCCGCTCTGGGGATTTTCATACCGGAAAATCGGCGCGTTCAGGTAATACATTTTGCAGGGCAGCGCGTCCGCGTACAGGTTGTGCTCCAGGAAGCACCGCACCGCGCCGGCTGTTCCTTCCGGTTTCAGCGTGATGGAACGGTCACCCTTATCCTCGAAAGTATACATTTCTTTCTGCACGATATCGGTCGTGTCACCGACGCCGCGAAGAAACAGTTCCGTATGTTCAAACACAGGGGTTCTTACTTCGCGGTAACCCGCAAGCGCAGCCGCACTGCGCATCCTGGCTTCCAGCGCCTGCCACCGGTAGCTCTCGGCGGGCAGTACATCCTTCGTTCCCCGTGGGGCCTGTGTCAGCATAGTCATCCTCCTGTTCAGTCCCGAAAAATTAATAACTAAACAATTATATCATACTTTATGCGCTTGTAAAACAGAAAACTGTCCGGAAATACCGGTTTCTTACTGCATTATTTTTCTGCCAGGCGGTAATACCGTGTCCCGCCGATATGGCGGCCGTC
>LXOW01146739.1_pt1 | contig 20247 bp, 23 predicted proteins | sample 1368591 | NCBI WGS metagenome assembly LXOW01 (sample SAMN04884650, study PRJNA319009) | bovine gut metagenome | isolation source: Cow rumen | host: Bos taurus | place: Italy: Legnaro (PD) | collected 2014-07-09
TTTTTCGGCGACAAGCAGCACTTCTGCACGCCCGACAACCGCTTCAAGCATGCCGATATAGTCTCTTTCTGCCAATCCCGTGGCATCGCTATTTTCGACACCGCCCAATCCGTCATCCGCTTGCAGGGCAATGCTGCCGACGAACATCTTCAGATTGTCGAACCTACCGACATCGCTGCTCTGCTGCACCGCCTCCCGCAGTGCCACGATCTCTGCTGCACCGGTGGCAAAGCCGCCGAGCCCCTTGCCGCTACGCTCCACACGGCTATCCCCAAACCCGGCGAATATGTCCTGGCCGCCTTTGCCGGCCGCACCCTCCGCTTCTGGCGCATGCCCTCATCCTCCCGCGCCTATCCCTTGTCCCTTGCCAGGAAAGCTGCCGCCTACCACCGCATGTTCACCGCGATCGGAATGCTATGACTCCCCTCTATGCCGCCACATATCGCTCTCCCTTAGGGATCATCCTTCTCACCAGCGATGGCGAATGCCTCACCGGCCTCCGCTTCATAGATGACCCCGATTCCACCCCCTCCGCCGCTGTGCCTCCCGCATCGGTCCCCGTCCTCGCCCAAACCCTCCGATGGCTGGACGATTATTTTGCCGGCCGTCAGCCTCGTACGCTTCCTCGCCTCCATCCGCACGGTACCGCCTTTCAGTGCCGCGTCTGGCAATCGCTTTTCTCCATCCCGTACGGCCAGACCCGCACCTACGGCGACCTCGCCCGGCTCCTTCATTGCCGTTCTGCCCAGGCTGTCGGCCAGGCCCTCACTCGCAATCCCATCGCCCTCATCATCCCCTGCCACCGTGTCATCGCCGCCCACGCCTCCCTCGGCGGCTATGCCTACAGNNCCTTATCCCATAAAATCAGCGTAAACATTTTCGCCATTTTTTGATATTCTTTGCCAATCGGATAGCAGAGACATCCCTATAGGGGTGAGTATGATTGGTTAGTAGATTATCTAACAATCATATTCATAAGTAAGCTAGTAGACAATTATACTCATAGCGCTAAGGCGCTACTGCTATCGATTGATGTTTTCGATTTACTTTTTTGATTATCTAATACCCCAACTCACCAAAACTTGCCCAATTTCTAACAAAATGAATAAAAACAGCAAAAAAAATCGCATATATTTGCATTTCTCAAAAAAAAGTGCAACCTTTGCACTCGAAAAGTCGTGCGAAAAAGGTGCTTAACCTGTCCATAAGTCGTTCCAAAAAGGTAATGTGATATGTGAAAAGTCGTCATAAAAAGGTGTTATGTATAAACGAAAAATAGAATCTTTCCCATATCCGGATAAAGATGTTGAAATGTCCCATATGAGGATTAAAATAGTACATGACGGCGTTAATGGTGGCACGATTACTAAGGTGGGCTTGAGAATACCCCAAGGGTGTGACAGTTATGCCTCTTTTTGTTCACGGATACACCAATATGAGCATGAATTCTTAAACATACTTGAATAAAAACCGTTCCTTTCTCTTGCAAAACAATTATATTTTGCATTTTTTTCCTTTTTCATTTGCATATATCATTTTTTTTTCGTAACTTTGCATCGGATTTGCAAATTATAATTGATTTTTGATAAATTGCATAATGGATGATAAGATTTTAAATATCAAGTCGTATCTAGAAAAATCGATTGGTGCAGAGATACAGATAGTGCCCTTGGAAAAGGCTGCTAAACAAGCATTGCCTGTTTTAATTACGAGTATGTATCAATTGCTGCGTTGTCGGTTGCTTGATGTGGATATGTGTCTGTTGTTATGCAAAGAGGCTGATATTGCGCCCATGCGGGCGAAGAAGCATTGTGATATCGTGCGATCCACTCTGAATATGCACGTTGCCGTGGTGTTGCAGGATGTCAAACCGTATAATTTGCATCGATTGATTCAGGCGCACGTCAACTTGATTATACCGGGCAGACAACTGTTCTTGCCTTCCATGTTGATGGATTTGCGTCCTCCGCGTAATCCGGTGGATATGAAAGGCCGACCGATGCCGGTGATGGCGCAGTGTATAGTGCTGTACCATTTGCAGAAACGTAATTTAAATGGTCTTTCGGCGCAACCTATTGCCAAACTCATGGGCGTTTCGTATCCGAACATTAATCGCGCAATCAAATGGCTGGCCGACAATCAATTTGTAACATTGTCAAAGACTCGTGAGAAGAATCTGACATTCATCTCCGAAGGCAGTGAACTTTGGCAACAGGTTCTCCCTGTATTGCAGACCCCTGTTGAGCGAGTATTGCGGACGGACGCTGCTTTGGATGCACCTGTGTGCGGCGAGGAGGCGCTGGCAGAAATGACGATGTTAGCCGGTCCTGACTGTCATTGCTGGGCCATTTCCCGACAAGCGGCACAAACATTGGCGCCGAGCCTGAGTAAAGAGTTTGGCGACCATATTGTCGAGGTGTGGAAATACGATCCGCAATTGCTTGCTGAAGATGGGAAAGTGGATATTTTGTCGTTATATCTGTCATTGCGCGATGCGGAAGATGAACGTGTGCATAAAGAAGTAAACCGATTGTTAAAGGAGTGGAAATGGTAACAGGATTGGATTTGTTTCGCGATCGTTTTAAGGCATTTGCGAATAGTTATGTGCTGATTGGTGGCGCTGCTTGTTATATCCATGAGGAAATCAGTGCGCAGTTGCCGCGAGCCACGAAGGATTTGGATGTGATATTGGTGGTTGAGGCGCTATCGGCTGATTTTGTGCGTGAGTTCTGGCAATTTGTCCAGGAGGCCGGTTATATGCGACGTCAGCGAGGCAAAGACAGACATGAGTGCTATCGTTTTTTACAACCACGGGACAAACGTTATCCTAAACAGATTGAACTCTTTGCCCGCGCAATAGGAGTGCTGACCATACCCGATGATGCGCATTTGGAGCCCATGCCGGCAGGAGATGAATTGTCTAGCCTGTCCGCTATCTTGCTGAATGAGAATTATTATTACTATACAATCGCGCATAGCAGATTGGTGGATGGTCTGCATATAGCCAATGTTGAGGCTCTGATTTGTCTGAAAGCCAAAGCGTACCTGGACTTGTGTACGCGAAAGAATCAGGGGGACGATGTCGATCAGGATGATATTGATAAGCATAAGAAAGACATATTCCGTTTGGCTCCGTTGTTGACTGAAGAGGCTCGCTACGAACTTCCTTTGGAGATACATGAAGATGTGCGACTGTTCTTTGACGCAATTGAGAATGAACTGCCCAATGCAGATTTCATGCGTAATGCAGGATTGCGTTCGCAGAGCGCGGGCGGATTGTTGGCTGTTTTGAAACGTGCATTTCTGTGATTGCGCAACCTTACATATTGACATATCCCGACGCAAAGTCGCTGGTCATATGCGGCGATATACATGGCGGTTTTGTTCCCTTGGCGTACGAGATGTGCGTGCGCTACGGGATGCGTGATACCCTCGTGATTGTCGCTGGTGACTGTGGATTCGGGTTTGAGAAACCGGGTGCGTATGATCATGTCTTTCGGCGTATCGAGAAACGTTTGGCGCAGAACAACTGCTGGATAGCGATGGTGCGTGGTAATCACGATGATCCGGCATATTTTCAACTGCAATCCGATGGGCGAACGCCCATCCATCATGCGCGTTGGAGAACGTTACCTGATTATACGGTGATGCAGGCTTGTGATCGAATAGTCTTATGCCTTGGAGGTGCGGTGAGTGTTGACCGTCAAGTCCGGCTGCGCGAGATGCTGCAGCATCCGGATAGGCTGTGTTACTGGCCGGATGAGGTGCCGCTTTATGATGCCAAAGCGTTGGATGCGATACGTGTGACAGGCTTGCAAGCAGATATAGTGGTTTCCCATACCGCTCCGTCGCAATGTGAGTTCCGGTCCAAGCAGGGCTTGACAGCTTGGGCGCAGCCTGATCCGGCATTGTTGGACGACTGCGATGCCGAACGTGCGACGATGGATGCCGTCCTTGCGCACCTCAAGCGTGATGGACATCCTCTGGAGCGGTGGTATTATGGGCATTTCCATAGCTCGTGGCATGATGAGATGGATGGGGTGTGGTTCAAGATGCTGGATATCATGGAACTCTTGGAGGTCCCTCGAAAGATTGTTTAGACATTCTCATATTGCAGGATGTCAAGTCTTTCTCGTAAAATTTCAACACTTATCACCCTCAATCCGTCAGTCTGGAATAAAAAATGCAAATAAATTGCAGAATTCTTCCGTATTTCTTGCATATTTGTGTTTTTTTTTGTATCTTTGCCGTCCGAGTTTTTGTGCGTGCATGTGCCTGTGCACATATCGCATATATACANNAAATAGCATAGATTGATTGCAAAAACAAATTAAAAACAAATAACCGGTTCTGCGTTTGCATAAGTCAGAAAATTTTTGTACCTTTGCAGCCGTTTGCAAAAATAGGACTAAGCCGTGAGTTGAGAGTGTTGATAAAAAAGACTAAGCTAGATGTTGAAATAACCAAATACTGCGATCTGATGCAGACGGATGAGACACATATAAAAAAGGACCAAGCCAAGAAGAATAAGCAGTTGGAGCGAGTGAATAGGTTGGTCCGTGTGCTGGGGAGAGAAGTCTTGACGCGTCAAGGTTTGATGGCTGGATTGGGATTGAAGAAACAGGGTATTCGTAACTTCCGCAATAACTACTGGTACCCAGCCAGGGATCTGCAGTGGGTGGAGATGTATAAGATTAAATCACCTACTAGTCCGGAACAGGCTTACAAACTTACAGCATTGGGGATGGAGCAGCTGGCCAAATTGGAAGCACAAGATGTGGAGCATTCTCCCAACGGAATGGGAGAAGCGGCTTCCGCCTAAGAGGAAAATATAATGCGGAAAAAAGGACCAAGCCATTGTGTGTGGTGATAAAGCTGAAAAAGGACTAAGCCAGTTCGAAATAGAACTGATAAAAAAAGGACTAAGCCGATGTGTGAGGAGGTAGAGTAGAAAAAGGACTAAGCCGGTCAATAGTCAAAAGGCTAAAAAAGGACTAAGCTAGTGAGTAAAGCAAGAGCGTAGAAAAAGGACCAAGCTAAAAAAGGACTAAGCAGGTCAATAGTCAAAAAGCTAAAAAGGACTAAGCTAAAAAAGGACTAAGCCAGTCTTCAAACAAAGTAGTAAACAATAAAGACGAAATAAGAGATGGGAACAGCGATTGAATTTAATCATGTTTCAAAGCAATATCGTTTGGGATTAGTGTCCACAAAGACACTGTCACACGATATACGCCGATTTTGGATAACGAGTATTCTTGGAAAAGAGGACCCCTACCTCAAGATCGGCGAGACCAACGACCGCGCCACCAAAGGCACCTCCGACTACGTCTGGGCCCTCCGCGACATCGACTTCAAGGTCGAGCAGGGCGACGTCGTCGGCATCATCGGCAAGAACGGCGCCGGCAAATCTACACTGCTCAAGCTCCTCTCCCGCGTCACCGGTCCCACCACCGGCACTATCCGTGCCCATGGCCGGATTGGCTCCTTGCTCGAGGTCGGCACGGGCTTCCATCAGGAGATGACCGGCCGGGAGAACATCTTCATGAACGGCGCCATCCTGGGCATGACCCGACACGAGATCCAGAGCAAGCTCGACGAGATCATCGACTTCAGCGGTTGCGAACGCTATATCGACACCCCGGTTAAGCGTTATAGCTCAGGTATGACCGTCCGCCTGGGCTTCGCCGTAGCAGCCTTCCTCGAGCCGGAGATCCTCGTCGTGGACGAGGTCCTCGCCGTCGGCGATGCCGAGTTCCAGAAGAAAGCCATCGGCAAGATGAAAGACGTCTCCCAGGGCCAAGGCCGCACCGTCCTTTTTGTCAGTCATAATATGGCATCTATCCGTAACCTCTGTACCACCGGTGTATTGTTGGAGAATGGCATGGTGAAATACCGTGATAAAAACATTGATAATGTGGTGGACTTCTACTTAGAAGGTAATACAAGAAATGTTGGCGATAGAGGAAAACTGACTGAAAAAGAACTGGATGAATACCGTGTGAAAGATTGCTCGTCTCACCAGATGAAGATATTGGAGATTGAGCGCTTGACGCCGTATGTGGTTGACTCAAAGGATTCGACCAAGTTCCGTGTTCGGGTTCAGAAGACGGATCCGACGATTAAGAAAGTTTGTTTGAACACTATGGTTGAGGAAATCCTGACCGGAAACCGAGTGGGTGTGACATGTAGTGAGACGTACGATTTGCCGGCAGGAAAGACTGACCTTGAGTTTGAAGTAACTCTGAATCACTTGAACTTAAGACCCGGAGATTACATGGTTGATTTCTGGATTAGTGCAGAGCCGGTGGTTAACTCGTGGAATTTGTATGACGCTGTCTACGATGCACTGACATTCCAAGTGGAGACCTATGACCAGAAATTGTTTGGCTTGTGGGACCCGTCTTTTGGATATAATTATTTTGACGGTTGCGAAACAAAGTTGTTAGGTGCATGAAAAAGTTAGCTATTATAGGTGCGGCATATTACCAGCGCCCATTGTATCAAAAGGCGAAAGATATGGGGCTGTATGTGATTGGCTTTGCATGGGCTGATGGCGCCGTATGTCGCGAGATGCCGGATAAGTTCTATGAGATATCCGTGACGGAGAAAGAGCGTATCTTAGAAATCTGTAAAGACGAGCAGATAGATGGCATATGTACAATAGCGAGTGATGTGGCGGCACCGACTGTAGCGTATGTGGCAGAAAAGATGGGATTGGTGGGGAATAGTTATGAATGTGCGTCTCGGGCCAACAATAAGTATCAGATGCGAAAGGCTTTCGTAGCTGCAGGAATACCTTGTCCTGAATATATGCGTGTTAAGGGAAGTGTTTGCAAGGCGGAAATAGAGAATTTGAGGGAATTGGGGTTGCCATTGATTGTGAAGCCGAGTGACAGAAGCGGAAGTTTAGGTGTTGCAAAAGTTGAAAAAGAGGAGGATTTGAATTCGTCCATAGAACATGCGACAGAATGTTCGTTCAAGCATGAGGCGATGGTGGAGCAGTTTATTGCCGGGCGTGAGATTAGTGTGGAGTTTATTTCGTATCAAGGGAAACATTATCCCTTGCAGATTACGGACAAGGTAACAACAGAAGCACCGCATTTCGTGGAATTGGAGCACCATCAACCTGCTGATTTGAGTGCAGAACAGTACAAACAGATATATGCACTAACCGACAGAGCACTAACTGCCTTAGGTGTAACCAACGGAGCAAGCCATTCTGAGTACCGCATAACCGAGGAAGGAAAAATCTTTGTCATGGAGATAGGAGCTCGTATGGGAGGGGATTTCATAGGTGCTGCAATGGTAAAGTTGAGCACGGGATATGATTTTGTGAAAGGTGTAATAGATGTGGCTTTAGACATGTTTGTGCCGCCTGTCTTTGGCGAACACAAACATTCCGGTGTGCTGTATGTGAGCGAAGAGGTGAAATGGATGATGCCTGTACTGGAGCATTGGCAGAATTATCCTCATCTGGTGGCAGGAGAGATAACATTGCCGGGATTACGGCCTGTTACGTGTAGCGCAGATAGAACCGGCTATGTGGTGTATCAGGCGGATAAAAGAATTAATGCAGAGCACTATAAATAGTACCAGAGTGAAAATGCGTGAATGAAAGAGCGAAATGACATATTATTTTTGCGTTCGGCATTGACGGAGCATAATCCGTATTATAATACGGTGGATGTGTTGGCCTGGATACGGGAGCAGAATCAGAAGATAACCGTCAATGTGCTGCGTATGCCGTTTACTGATATTGCTCCGGAGTGGCAGTTTGATGCGGGGGGTAATCTTCGTCATCGCACGGGTAAGTTCTTCTCCATCGAAGGCATCCGCGTAAAGACCAACTATGGCTCTGTGCCGGTGTGGGAGCAACCAATCATCAACCAGCCGGAGATAGGTTATCTGGGAATTATTACCAAGGAGATTGATGGTATCCTATATTTCTTGCTCCAAGCTAAGGTGGAACCCGGCAATGTGAATAATGTGCAATTGTCACCGACGCTGCAAGCAACTAAGAGCAATTACTCGCAAGTGCATCAAGGCCGAAAACCGTTGTATCTGGAGTATTTCCGGAATGCCAAACCGGAGCAGGTCTTGTTGGATCAGTTGCAGTCCGAGCAAGGTGCTCGTTTCTTGCGTAAACGAAACCGAAATATTATCATCAAGATTGAGGAAGAGATACCGGTATACGACAACTTCATTTGGTTGACATTGGCGCAGATAAAAGACTTGGCTTCCATTGACAACATTGTCAACATGGATACCCGCACGGTTATTTCCGGAATTCCGCTGCGGCTGGAAGAAGGGATAGAGATACCCAAGGTGTGGTGTGCATCAATGCTATCGGAAGAGCAATCGTATCACAAGTTGACGGAGATCCTGAGTTGGTTGACTTCGCTCAAATGTCAGTATGACTTGCAGGTAACCTCTATCCCNNCCTCTATCCCGCTGAGCGAGGTTGGTCATTGGCATATTACCGATACCGCCATTGAACATGAGTCAGGACGGTATTTCAAGGTCATTGCTGCACAAGTGGAAATAAACAACCGCGAGGTGAAGACCTGGTGCCAACCCTTGATTGCTCCGGCACAACAGGGCTTAACGGCTTTTGTGGTAAAGAAAATCAACGGAGCGTATCATTTCTTGGTGCAAGGCAAAGTGGAGTCGGGGAATTTTGATACGGTGGAGATGGCTCCGACGGTGCAGTGTATTACGGATAACTATACAGGCAAGAACAATCAGCCGTTTGTGGACTATGTTCTGCATGCTCCTACGGAGTTAATCAAGATAGATACGCTCCAATCTGAAGAAGGAGGACGATTCTATCAGGAGCAAAATCGCAATCTCATCGTTGAGGCTGATGATTCTTTCCCTATTGATGATCTCCCAGAGAATTACATATGGGTGTCGTTCCAACAACTGATGCTCTTCCTTCACTTCAACAACTACCTCAATATCCAGTCACGTAGTCTATTGTCTTTGATAAAATTCATCTGAATTCTGAATCCTGAATCCTGAAAACTGAATACTGAATACTGAATCCTGAAAACTGAATCCTGAAATCTGAAAACTGAATACTCAAAAATATGAAAATCCCTTTTAACAAAGTGTATCAAACCGGTGCAGAGGATGCATACGTATTAGAAGCCATCCATTCGGGCTTACAATGCGGCAACCATTCGTTTTGCAATCGCGTCATTGACTTGATGAAGAAAAACTATGGCTTCCAACAGGTGTATCTTGTACCATCTGGTACAGCAGCTCTGGAGATGGGGGCTGTGTTGGCAGGTATCGAACCAGGAGATGAGGTGATTCTGCCTTCTTACACCTTCTCCAGTACTGTCAATTCGGTAGTGCTGTTTGGCGCAAAACCCGTATTTTGCGAGGTGGATCCCAAGACGCTCAATATTGATGTAACGAAGATTGAGGCGCTCATTACCCCCAAAACAAAGATGATTGTTCCGATTGACTACGCAGGTCTGAGTTGTGATATTGATGCTGTGATGGAGATTGCCAACCGGCATAACCTGATTGTGATGCAGGACTGTGCACAGTCCTACGGTACGCGTTATAAAGGACGTCCGGCAGGAACTGTACCTCATTTGGCTACGTTCTCCTTCCATGAGACGAAGAACTTCTCTGCCGGAGAAGGTGGTGCACTTATCTGCAACGTACCTGATTGGGAATTACGTGCGCATTTCTTGCAGGAGAAAGGAACTGATCGTCGTCTGGTGCTCAATGGCATGAAGAATAAGTACAGTTGGGTGGATAAAGGGTCGAGTTATCTGCTTTCGGATGTGTTGGCTGCGATGTTGTTGGCGCAATTGGAGCATGAGGATGAGATTCGCAGCAAGCGAGGACAGGTAACGGCGATGTATGCCAAACTTTTTGAACCGTATTATCAGAAGGGACTGATTGATATCATGCGTCCGACAGAAGATGATGAGCTGAACCATCATGCATATTGGGCAGTGTTTGATACAACGGAGAATCGTCAGCGTTTCATGGACGAGTGCCGTAAATCCGAGATATACGTGTATATCGGATACATGCCGTTGCACTCCGCTCCGTATGGCCTGAAATTCGGCTACAAACCCGAAGATCTGCCGATTACGGAAAGCATCGGTGCACGTGTGACTCGATTACCATACTACACAGGTATGGCAGATGGTTGTCTTGATTATGTTTATACTCACATGAAAGAGGTTTTAAAGAATATCTATGGCTTCTAAAATGAAATTTATAGTCGTTGGTTGCGGGAATATTGCACAACGGTGTGCGATTCCGGCACTGATGAATAGCGGTGCGACGGAGGTGGTATGCGTGGTGGATACGGATGAACGCAAACGTGAGATAGTCGAAGGACGTTTCGGCTTGCCGTTTGAGACGGATCTGCATCATGTGCTGGAGACCTATGATTTTGAGTCCGTGTATATCTCCACACCGAATGCCATCCATGTGCAGATAGTGGAGCAGGTGGCTCCGTATAGGAAGAATATCTTGTGCGAGAAGCCGCTTGCCGGTTCTATGGCTGATGCCGAGCGGATAGCAGAATTAGGTAAGCAGTATAATATCCCTATCTTCGAGGGATTCATGTACCAGTTCCATGCGCAGCACAAGATCAAGAACCAACTGATTGCCGATGGTGCCATCGGAGAACCGCAACTGTTCCAAGGTTGGTTCGGCTTCCCACCGATAGCTGATACGGACTTCCGGTATAAGAAGGCATTGGGAGGAGGTTGTGTGCTGGATAGTTGTGCGTATCTTGTGCATTCGGCGCGTCATTTCTATGGCTGCGAACCGGAGAATGTGTATGCGGTGCTCAGCAAAGAAGACGGACGCGAAGTAGAGACCCATGCTACGATCCTGTTGGATTTCGGACAGGGCAGAGTAGCGAATCTTGTGTCGGGATTCAATAATAAGTACAAGAGTCAGCAGGTGATCTGGGGCAGCAAAGGATTGCTTTCGTTGGAACGCGCCTATGCACTGCCACCGGATTTCCAATCGACGCTGACGATTGAGACGCAAGAAGGAACGACGTCGCAACTGATGCCGGCATGTAATCACTTCGAGGAAGAGATGCGGTATTTTGTGGCGAATTGCAAGACGCATGCCGACGAATGGCGTGAAGAGTTCTTGAATCAAACAAAAGTGTTGATGCAGATAAAACAAACTAAATAACAAATTAGAAATATTATACGTTATGAAAATTAAAAGTTTATCATTCAAAAGTAATAAAACAGGTTGGCATGTGGATAACCTTGAATTTGGTATGCTAACACTTCTTGTTGGTGCTTCTGGAGTGGGTAAAACTCAAATATTGAAAGCATTACAGAAATTGTCTAAAATAGCACGTGGAGCTTCGTATAATGGCATGGATTGGAATGTGAAATTTGTATTGGAAGGCAAACAATGTGAATGGAGTGGTACCTTTGAAACAGTTGATGTTGAAGAGGAAATGGATATCACGAAGGATTTTCTTTATGATGTGGTAAAAGAAAGATTGCTTATTGATAATTCATTAATAGTTGACCGTGATGAATCTAGGTTATTATATCAGGGGGGAGAAACTATAAAGCTTGATAAGCAAAAAAGTGTATTAGAATTACTCAAAGAAGAAGAAAATATTGAACCTATATACAAAGCATTCTCCAGAATTACAATGATGCATCCGGAGCGTGAAGGAATATATGTGTCGCCGATTAAGAACGAATCTTCTTCAGTAATGACTATAAATGACATCAAACAATCATCAAGATATCGTAGTATAGAAAAATTATTTTTATTAAGGAAAAACAATTTACCAGAGTTTACAGAAATTTGCAATGCATTTAAATCAATATTCCCTATAATTGATAAAGTCGACTTTACGACGGGCACTTTTTGGGATGAACGCACTTTCCCTATTCTGGAAATTAAGGAGAACGGAATGGATTCGTGGATTCTTCGATCAGATATCTCTAATGGTATGCTTCGGACTTTAATCTTTTTAACAACATTGTTTTTGGCGGAAGATGGTGATATTTTACTGATAGATGAATTTGAAAATGGACTTGGAGTAAATTGCATTAATGAACTCGCTGAAATGATTATTTCTCCAGAAGCTAATGTGCAAGTGATAATGACTAGTCATCACCCTTATATCATTAATGCTATTCCTATTAAGAATTGGAAGATAGTAACAAGACAACAAACGGGTGTTAAAGTGTATTCTGCAAATGAATTGAGCATAGGTGAATTTTCCAAGCATGATGCCTTCATCCAGCTTATTCAAAGTGATGCATATAGAAAGGGGGTATTATGAATGTATACATCATTGTTGAAGGCTCAGAAACAGAGATGATTGTCTATCCTGAATGGCTAAAAATATTGGTTCCGCATTTGACACGCATTGATGATGCCAGAAATGTGTCTATCAACAATTATTATCTGTTAAGTTCTCACGGAATACCCTCTATCTATAGTCACGTAAGCAATGCTGTAGAAGATATCAATAACATTAATAAACATGGTTTNNAGATTTTCAAATCATCGTGTTTGAACAAAAGGTATGTATGGAAACTTGGTTTTTAGGGAATAATAGAGTGTTTAAAAACAATCCTCAAGATCAAGAATATCTTCGCTATATCAATTTTTATAATGTTAGTAATGATGATCCGGAATTAATGGATAATGGAGATGAAGAAAGGTGTGATAACAAGGCTCAATTCCATCTACGTTACTTAAAATCAATGTTTCGAGAGCGGAATATGAGTTACAAAAAGAATAGACCTAATGAGGTTTGTAAAAAATCATATTTAGCAGAACTGATAACGAGGTATAAAGCAACTAACCATATTCATTCTTTTGGTAGATGGTATGACTTTGTTGTAAAACACTTATAATGAATGGGCGAGGAGTTCTTGGCTCAAACTCGACTCTTAATGCGAATCAAAGAAAATTCTATTTTTACTAAGTAAGAATATGGTATTGCACTTACTAACAGATGATAAGTTTTCAGACTCGATTGTGAAGCAGTTCTCTTCAAAAGAAATGCTATCTGATTTTGTATTACTTGCCTATCCTGAAGAGATGCAATATTTTCATTATGAGGATAAGGCAATTACAGTAATCAATCCATCTAAAGAGTCAGACTTAAAACGGTTATTATCTTTAGTATCCAATTATTCAACGGTAGTTTTTCATGGATTCTATCATGCTTGGCAGGCATGGTTGCTTAATCGATGGCCGGAGCATGTGAAGATAGCATGGGTTTGTTGGGGCGGTGAGATATATGGTCAACCGGAAATAGTATATACTTTTCTCAGGCCTATATCAAAGTTTGCCTATTGGATGTATACGAAACAACGCCCCAAAACAAATACAGGTTTATTTCCAAGGAAGTTAATCGAAAAAGCTGATTATTGCTTGACGAATATGGTGGAAGAATATGAGTATGTAAAAAACTACTTATCTACCGACATACGTCATTTGTCATTCAACTACTACACTATTGAAGATACGATAGGTCCGTTAAGAGATAAAGTTTGTAAGGGAAAAAACATTTTTTTAGGCAATGCCGCCACCATTGATAGCAATCATATCGAGGCTCTACTGCGACTTAAACGATTAGGCATAGGAGATAGACAGATTGTCATGCCAATGAGTTATGGGGAACTATGGGTGCGCAATATGGGAATAAAGGTAGGCCGATTTTTATTCGGAAGGAAAATCCGTCCTATAGTAGATTTTTTACCTCTTGATGAGTACAATAGTCTGATGCTGGATTGTTCGGTAATGATCCAACCGCATCTTAGAGAGCATGCTCATGGGAATATCATGACCGGTTTATGGCTTGGAATGCGCGTTTATCTTAGTGAGAATTGTATCGATTACAATCACTTTAAGCATATAGGATGCAAGGTTTATAGTATTGAGAAGGATTTACGCCGCAGTAACCCGAACGTCTTTTCACCGATGTCCGAAGAGGATATAGCGCATAACCGGCAAATCTTGCTATCAGTATATGGGCGAGAGCATATAGATGCAACCAATCGAGAATTAGTAAAAGAATTAGCATAAATAACAATTATGGCACTATCACTTTCTGCTTCACAGCAAAGTATTCAACAACTGTTCGAAACGTCTGAGCAATATGTTATTCCAGATTTTCAACGTCCGTATTTGTGGGAATATGATGAGTGTTTCCAACTATATACTGACTTAACTTCTGCATTCCATCGAAACCGTGAGGAGTACTTTCTCGGTTCGGTGCTGCTTGCTAGAGGAAAGGATAACAGCAAACAACCTATTATCATAGATGGGCAACAACGTATAGTAACCGTTTGGATTATTATGAAGGTTTTATCAGAAATGTATCCCGACTATGTTACGTTTCCAAAAATGCTCACGGTAAACTTGTCTCTCAGAGAAACCAAGATGGAACCCAAGATTCTTTCTGAAGTACAAGAAGTGGAAGATTGGAAAGAAATAAATTACATTCTGAATCTTAATTTCGATATGCTGTTAGAAGCCATTTGCTCTAACGGAGGGGAAGTATATGATAGATTGCAATCTTCGAAGATTGGAACCAGTGTCTTGATGTTCTTCCAATGGTTTAATGATTATCGTTTAAGTGATGCCAAGGAATTGGAGGATTTCTGTGATTACTTATTAGAACGCGTATTTATGCTACCTATTGAGTTGAAGGAAGATACAGCGATAGAAGCACAGAATAGAACATTGACGATTTTTGAAACATTGAACAATAGAGGTAGAGAATTGGATGATGCCTACATATTCAAGGCTCGTTTGTATGCTATGGCAAAGAATATGGGAAAAGCAGAAGAGTTTTCTGACGAATGGAGCTCTATCAATGATTCCTGTAAATTGCTTCATATAAAGCTAGATGAACTATTCCGTTATTATTCGCATATTATCCGTGCTGAGAAAGGTGTAACCACATCCGAAGTACGATTGAGAGAATTCTTTACGGGGTCTGAGAATACACCTTTGTTGACAAAGGGTGTCGATGTTGTAATGGCAGATCTGAATAAAATTATTGATATCCTCTTTTATCTCGAGCAATTACGTAGAGAAAAATCACTTAATACGCGATGGTTACAGATTTTGGATGCATACTCCAATGTATATCCTAAATATGCGTTAGTGGTGTATCTTTATTATAGAGGGATAGACGATGTTCATTTAGCGCAGTTTATGCAAGACTTAATTAAACTATGCTACTTGTATGGAACGAGTTCATCTGTTAAATTTCAAATCTATATCTTAATAAAGAATATATACACATACGGACCTACGGATTTGTACATGACTTATGAGAGTCATTTTCCGTCTATTGTGAGTGTTCCTCGTCGTTTGAGAAATGGATTGTTATTACTTCTTTTGTACTTGCAATTCCCGGATAAAATCCTATTATCATACACGATAAAGAGGCACTATAATTATGCCACATTGGAGAAAATGCTCCCACCTGCTATGAAACCTAAGAATGTAGAAAGTGGTTTGGAGAATAGTTATATCAAGGGCAGAATGGTGACCATTGGGAAAGATAGTCCATATCCTCTATACGCTGAAGATTTGCAACCCTCTGTGTTTACAAATGCAGAAGAATTGGAGCGGCAGCAAGATTATGATCAGACGATATTAGCCGAGTTTTTCATAAGACTTTAACAACACTGTTCATGCTATGAATACGATTGTAATTGAAAATTTTAAAGCCTTCCATAATCAAGCAACATTGAAGACAGGGGGCAAAAATATCTTGATTTGTGGAGAGAATGGCTCTGGTAAAACTTCGTTGTTTGAGGCTTTTCGATTTGCATATCATCGAGAGATGCTTTATGACAAATTATATGATCCATCTACATTGGCCGTGGAAAGAAAAGCTAGGATAGCTGATTTTATAGGAAATTTTAATAATGTACTGAATCAGGCGAAACAGTTCACTATTACTATTGACGGTGTAAATTCATTGTCTTTCTCGCCGGCTAATGAAGAGGCGTATTGTGTGTCTCGAGAGAAAATTGTCAGTCGAGATTCTTTGCGATTAGAGGACATACTTCGTGCGATTGATATGCCAGATAATGATATTGCGACATTTGTAGATACATGGCAGAAAGCAATATTAGATGAGGTAAATAATCATCTCCAGAAGGATTTTAGTGAAAACATATTTGTCAGTGTATTAAATGACGGGTCGCAACGTCTTCAAATAAACGATAAAACTCGCAATNNAAACTAAACCTGGTAGTTCTTCTATTGATGCTATCATGTGTGTATATTCAAATTTTACATGACGAAGGAAAGCACCATGTCCTTGTTTGCGATGATCTTGTGACGAGTTTGGATATGACGAATCGACACATGATGATAAAGTACATTGAATCTACATTTCCTAATGCTCAGAAGATTATCTTTACGCATAATGTCAGTTTCTTTAATCTATTTCAATATGTGATAAAGAACACATACAATGATGGAGCAAATTGGGACTATTTCAGCATGTATGAGACGGAGAAGGAACACTATATCTATAAGTTCGATGAATTTACGGTAGAGTCGATACGACAGGATATAAGGTCAAATACAGATCCAATACAGGTAGGAAATAAGATGCGGAGAAGATTAGAACAATTACTTGTCGAATTTGCTCGCCTATATTCATGCGATATTAGTCTGCAAAGTACCGATAGTATTTTAACTGACTTGATAAATAACAAAGACATATACGTGCGAAGAGAAGGATCTCGTACGTTATATGCTGATTTTCTCGTCCGCGAAATAGAAGGTTTACTAAAAAGTGCACCTTCGCAAGTGTTAAAGAAGAGGATAAAGAAAAAAATAAATGATTACAGAGAGGTAAATAAGGAACTTAAGCCGCTCATCCCTTCCCTTAAGGATATACAGGTGATGAAAAAACTACTATTACATCCTCTATCTCATGGTACATATACATATCCAACGTATTCAGTAAAAGAAGAAACGATAGTTCTTGATTTATTAAAAAAATTAGAGGATATAGTTACCATAGGTAGAGAAATCAACAATGGATCTGGTAATGTATCTGAATTCTAATTTTATTTGATTATGTTAGCACCCATCATCGTATTTGCATACAATCGTCCCGACCATCTGCGAAAGACACTGACTTGGCTTGGACAAAATGAGTTGGCTAACGAGTCAACGTTGTATATCTTTTGTGATGGTCCGAAACCCAATGCATTGCCCGAGCAACTCGCAAAGGTTGAAAATGCGCGTAAGGTAGCGCGTGAGTTGGCGATTGTTCCTACTTTCAAAGAAGTGCATATCATAGAACGAGAAGAGAATCTTGGACTTGGCACCAGTGTTATCACTGGAGTAACAGAGATTATCAATAAGCATGGACGTGCTATTGTGCTGGAGGACGATTTGGAAACTTCACCCTACTTCCTCTCGTTTATGAATCAGTGCCTTGACCATTATGAGTCACGCAAATCGGTATTCTCCATTAGCGGACTTTCGCGCCCGTATCCGGAGCGGTTCTATCCGAAGGATTATCCCTACGATGTCTATGTGTCACTTACGCATCACCCTACTGGATGGGCGACTTGGGCTGACAGATGGAACCAGGTGGATTGGAATGCGGATTGGTTTGAGATTGTGCGACATCAACCGGAAATGATTAAGGCTTTTCGTAGAGCAGAATATGGGCAATACGATGAGTTGGCACGTGTAAGAGAAAAGAAGATTAATCTATGGGCAGCACGATTCGCATTTGCGCATTTTGTTAACCATGCCGTATCTATTTGTCCGATTGTGTCTTATATCAACCATATAGGTTGGGATGCAGAGGCTACGAATGCAACAGGTTCAGCGCAATGGAACTTTGAACGATTGGCAGACAATGCAGATATTCGTTTTTTGGATGTACTGTATGAAGATAGTCGTATTATCAACTCTTGGTATTCGTTCTCAATGCCGCAACGGCGTTCATTATGGGGGCGACTGAAAAACTGGTATGGTCGCAAGTTTCTCCATCGGGATGAATATGCCTTGAAGGGTAAAGTATATGTTGAATAATGTTTAAGAAAGCTCGTCGCATAGCAAAGGAGTGGGGCATAGCAGCCTATAATGCATGCTTCAATCATCCGCTTGGATACATTTATATGTTTCATATGGTGCGTCCGAAAGGTGACTTGCTGCCTCCTATTGACGAATTGCGCGTTTCACCGGAATTTTTCGAATCATTTTTGCGTGAACAGCAGAAGCGTTTAGATTTCATATCCATTAACGATATACATGCTCGTATGAGCAATAAACAACGGAGCGCTAAACCCTTTGGCATCGTTACCTTCGATGATGGCTATGCAGATAACTTCATTTATGCTTCCCCGATATTGAAGGAACTCAAAATCCCCTTTGTGATATATGTTTCTGCCGGACTGGTGAATGACCATGCGCCGATATGGAATTATCCGCTTATCATTGAGCGCATCGTAAAGAAGAATGGCGAGTTGAATATTGATGGTAAAAAATGCTATTGCTGGACTTCGGAGCAGAAGATCGAGACCTTCCGTCAACTCAAATCTTTGCTGTTCTCTTTGCCATATGAGCATCAGCAGGAGGATTTCAAACGACTGTTTGCGGATTACTTAGACGAATCGGTCTTCACGAACGATACGCTTACGTGGAAGCAGATAGAAGAACTGGCTAAAGATCCGTTATGTACCATCGGTTGCCATACTATGTCACATTGCCGGCTTATTATCACCGATGCTGTGGCACTGGAATATGAATTGTATGAGAGCAAAAAACTATTGGAGCAGCATACTGGCAGGTCGGTGGAACACCTTTCGTATCCGTATGGGNNGTATCCGTATGGGTGGGTGAATGATGTGTCAGATGCTGCAATGGAGTATGCCAAGAAATATGGCTATAAAACGGCTGTCCGTTCGTATGGAGGACCTACTCGTGAAAAGGATAGTGATGTGTATCAATTAAAACGTATAATGGTGAATGAGTAAGCAAAACGACATATTGCTATCCGTTTGCGTTCGTACGCATAATCAAGAGCGCTTTATTCGCGAAGCGTTGAATAGCGTGTTGAACCAGAAAACAACATTCCTGTTCGAAATCATCATTAGTGATGATGCTTCTTCTGATGGAACGGTTGATATACTGAAACAGTATCAGCAACAGTATCCGGATAGGATTCGCTTGCTGTTAAGTGAAACGAACCTTGGTGGGCCTGATAACCTAAAACGTGTTATCGAAGCAAGTAAGGCCAAATATGTCACATGCCTGGACGGGGATGACTTTTATACGGATGAATATAAACTGCAAAAGCAAGTTGATTTCTTAGAGGCTCATTCGGAATATGCGGCATGTTTCCATAATACTTGGTTTGCCGACGAGGCCGGTAATCTAAAGGGACTATTCAATAGTCCCGATTTCCATGCGGTACATGATGCACGTGAGTTTATCCGTGAGCGTTGGTTTGTGCCTATTCATAGTGCGGTGTTGAGGCGTGAATTTATTGAGTTCCCGGAGTGGTATAATACGGTGATGAATGATGATTATGTAGTACATTTGTCTGTTGTCAAGCACGCACCGTATTATTTTTTGCCGGATGTGATGGTGGCATATCGTCATCATGGAAACAATACGTCACGTGCTTATAGCAATCTAATTCTGACGGATACACAATTGTGTACTATCTTGGAAAATATGAAACCGCTTTACCCGTTAGAATACGCAGCCGATTTTGATGCGCGAATTGCTGAATATAAGGCAGAGATTACTGATTTGCAATTGTTACAAAAGCAACCGTGGCGCAAATGGCTAAGACGCAAGACCTATACTAGAATTATTAAAGAGTGGTTAAGAAAGTTCGTATAATGGTAGTGAATATCACACATATTAGTGATTTATTAAAGAGAACCTATTTATATGGTGCGGTATATGCCTTGGTGATATTCATCAAATGTATACTATTCAATTGGTTCGCATTTAATCAAGTCATGATATCTTCATTATGGAACTCTCCGGCTACTTTCTGGGGATTCTATTTGCCAAAGATTGCAATGGCATTAGGAGTTGCAGCATTTGTGCTGTTATGTAATCGCAGATGGATAGCAATAGCCTTGTCGGTTATTATTGATATATGGATATTTACCAACTTGATGTACATCCGTAGCTATGGAATGGTAGTAGATGCATTTTCCATTACCATGGTCGGTAATCTTAATGGCTTTGAGTCAAGTC
>LXOW01409356.1_pt1 | contig 20241 bp, 16 predicted proteins | sample 1368591 | NCBI WGS metagenome assembly LXOW01 (sample SAMN04884650, study PRJNA319009) | bovine gut metagenome | isolation source: Cow rumen | host: Bos taurus | place: Italy: Legnaro (PD) | collected 2014-07-09
GTCGTCGATGGCATCGCAGTAGCTCCGTGCCTTGTCGTAGTCTTCGTTCATAAGTGCCTGACGAGCCTTGAAGACGTTGAGCAACGTCTCGTGGGGATAGAGTTCCAGTCCGCGGTCTACGACGTCATCGGCCTTGTCCTCCTGACCGACGTAGTTGTAGTAGTCGGCAATGTCGGCCAAGTCGTCAGCGTCAAGGAAAATAGTATCCCCTGACGCTATCGACACTTCATAACTACTCAGCAGTTCCTGAAAGTCCTCTGACTGAAAATACTCCTCGTCAAACGGCATTACGATTTCAGTCCTACTGTTTTGTTAAACACCAGATGCTCGGCGGTGGATTCGAGGTCGGGTGTGAAGTATCCAATGCGCTGGAACTGCAGGAAGTCGCCGGGCTGCTTTTCCTTCAGGTACTCCTCGACGTAGCAGTTGTCGAGCACTCTGAGAGAGTCGGGATTCAGCAGTTCGCGGAAGTCGCGCTCGTCGGCACCGGGATTCTCAATGGCGAAGAGGCGGTCGTACAGACGGACCTCGGCCTTAACGGCTGTCTTGCAGTCCACCCAATGCAGCGTCTTGCCCTTGATCTTGCGGTCGGCACCAGGCAGTCCGCTACGTGTCTCTGGGTCGTAGGTGGCATAGATGGTGGTCACGTTGCCCTCGGCGTCCTTGTCGCAGGGGTGCTCCTCGTCACATTTAATGATATAGGCGTTCTTCAGTCTCACCTCCTTGCCAGGAGCCAGACGCTGGAACTTCTTCTCGGCCACCTCGCGGAAGTCGTCGCGCTCTATCCAGAGCTCACGGCTGAAGCTGATGGTATGTGTGCCGTCGGCCTCGTTCTCGGGGTTGTTCACGGCTACCATCTGCTCTGTCTGACCCTCAGGATAGTTGGTAATAACGAGCTTTACGGGGTCAAGCACGGCCGACACGCGGCAAGCCTTCTTGTTCAAGTCTTCACGGACGCTGGCCTCTAACAGCGCATGGTCGTTCAGCGCGTCGAACTTGGTATAGCCGATGCTGTCGATGAAGTTGCGGACACTCTGCGACGAATAGCCGCGACGACGCATACCGCAGACAGTCGGCATACGGGGGTCGTCCCAACCGTTCACCAGTTTCTCCTCCACCAAGGCCTTCAGCTTGCGCTTCGACATGACGGTGTAAGTCAGATTCAGACGGTTGAACTCAATCTGGCGTGTGCCATCATAGGATTGAAGGATTAAAGGATTGAAGGATTGAAGTTGTTGGTTCTCCTTCAAATCTTCAATTTTTCCATTCTTCAATTCTTCTATGTATTCGCGCAGCAGCTCTACGAACTTGTCGTACAACGGACGGTGGGGCACAAACTCCAGCGTACAGATAGAATGGGTGACGCCTTCGAAGTAGTCTGACTGACCGTGGGCAAAGTCGTACATCGGGTAGCAATGCCACTTGGTGCCTGTGCGGTGGTGGGGAATCTGGATGATGCGGTAGATGATGGGATCGCGGAAGTGCATGTTGGGGTTTGCCATATCCAGCTTGGCGCGCAACACCATCGAACCTTCGACAGCCTCGGGAGTATTCATCTGCTCAAACAGACGCAGGTTCTCCTCGACAGGACGGTCGCGGAATGGGCTGGGGCGACCAGGCTGAGTCGGCGTACCCTTCTGCTCGGCAATCTGCTCCGAAGTCTGCTCGTCAACATATGCCAAGCCTTTCTTGATGAGCCATACGGCAAAGTCCCACAGCTTCTCGAAGTAGTCCGAAGCGTAGTAGACGTTCTCCCAATGGAAACCGAGCCACTTGATGTCACTCATGATGTTCTCCACATACTCCGTATTCTCCTTTGTCGGGTTGGTGTCGTCGAAGCGCAGGTTGCACTTGCCGCCGAACTTCTCGGCCACACCGAAGTCCATGCAGATGGCCTTGGCGTGTCCGATGTGTATATATCCGTTGGGTTCTGGCGGGAAGCGCGTCTGTAAGCGACCTCCGTTCTTGCCGGCCTCTAAGTCCTCCTTCACAAACTGTTCTACGAAGCTGAGGCTTTTCTTCTCCTCGCCCGTTGTCATAATTTTCTCTTCCATATATTTTATTTTAACTCTAAACTCTAAACATTAAACTTTAAACTCTAAACTCATTTAATTCCTCTCTGGTTCAATGCCTTAGTATAACGTGCCGCATTCTGCAAGTGTTCCTGATAAGTGACAGCGAAGTTATGGGTGCCCGAGAAATCCTCTTTGGCACACATGTACAGATAGTCGTGTCGCACGTAGTTCAATACGGCATCGATACCTTTGATGCTGGCAATCTTGATGGGACCAGGAGGCAAGCCCTCGTTCTTGTAGGTGTTATAGGGCGAGTCAGTCTGCAACAGTTTCTGCCAGATTCGTTTCAGTTCAAACTGCTTCAGGGCAAACTTGATGGTTGGGTCTGCCTGTAGGGGCATCTGCTGGTGCAGGCGGTTCAGATACATACCCGCAATCATGGGTTTCTCTGAATTATTCGAAGTCTCCTCATCGATGATACTGGCCAGGGTACATACCTCAATAGGGGTCAGTTGCATCTGGGCGGCTTTAGCCTCACGCTCGCCCTGCCAGAAGCGGTCGTGCTCTTTCTGCATACGCTCCAAGAAGTTCTCAAGACTCGTATTCCAGTAGACATCGTAGGTATTGGGGACAAACATGGCCATGACGCTACATGTGTCGTAGCCGAAGCGTTGGCATGTCTCCTCGCTGTTCAGTGCTGCTGCAATATCAACAGAGTCTATCATCAGTTTTTGTCCCAAGAAAGCCGCCAGCCGGTCTACCGTGCGCACCTCCGGAATGGTAAGATGCATACTCACCTGTTGTCCGTTTTTCAGACGTCTGAACACGGTTATGGCGCCATCGCCTGGCTCTATAGCATAGCGGCCTGTGCGCACATGGTCGCCGTAATTGCTGTGCCGCATCATAGTGGTCAGTCCCATCATGCCGGCCGAAGCTTCTACAGAACGTAATTTCTGTAGCACTGAGTCCTGAGTATCGTCCTGATCGACGTACAGATAACAGGTTTCTGTAGCCTTCGAGACAGGCATTATCAGGCAAAATCCTATCAGACCCACTATCAGCAGCAGCCCTACGGCAGCGACATACAAGTAGAGGCGTGAATTCAGCTTTCTCATTGTTTCTGACAATTTTGCTGCAAAGGTATAAAAAAAAACACAATTCCTAATTCATTATTCATAATTATTTTATATCTTTGCACGAAAGTTAACGAAATATGAAGCTGAAATTTACGATACGATACAATACAGCGTGGGGTGAGAGCCTGCATGTTGACATTGCATACCATAGTGTGGACGGCACCGTCCGCCGACAGGACGTTATCATGTTGACCGATGACGGTGAGCTCTGGACTTTGGAGACGTCGGCACTCATGAGCCGCCACCATCCGCTATCGCACATTGTCTATGCCTACCAGGTAGAAGATGCCGACGGCCGTGTGCTTCGCCGTGAGTGGGACGACGTGCCACGTTGCTACAGCTTTGACGCGACAAAAGACTATGTCTTCCCCGACCAGTGGCGTGACCGTCCACTTCCCATGCACCTTTACTCCCTGGCCTACCTCACCACCACTCACTCATCCCTAAGCACTTCCCATTCATCGTCGCTGCCACTTTTCCGACGCACCATCGTGTTCAGCGTGTCAGCACCGCAACTGAAATGCGGACAGGCTGTTGCCGTCTGTGGCAGCCATCCTGCCATAGGTTCGTGGAACCCCTCGCGCTATCTTCGCATGGAACCGGCCGGCCAAGGCGAGTGGCAGTTATCGGTAAATGCTCAGGGTTGGCTATTGCCCGTGGAATACAAGTATGTGGTGGTTGATGACCAGTCGCATGAGCTCATCTCATGGGAAGAAGGCGACAACCGCACCATCAGCGTCCCTGCCGTCAGTCTTCCTGCTGGCTCATCCAACGTAGCATCGCCAGAAATCCCTGACGGGCAGGTATTGGTGCTTCACGGCGGCCATTTGCGTATAGCCGAAGAACCTTGGCGCGCAGCCGGTGTGGCCATTCCCGTTTTTTCTTTACGTTCCGAACACAGCTACGGCGTAGGCGACTTCGGTGATTTGAAACGTTTTGTCGACTGGGCTTCGGCAACTGGCATGAAGATAATCCAGTTGCTGCCTGTCAACGACACAACTACCGATGGGCACTGGAACGACGCGCATCCTTACAACATCATCAGCGTCTTTGCCCTGCATCCACATTATATTGACCTAGAAACTGCCGGCACGTTGAACTCGAAAGAACAGATGACACAGTTCCGCCGCCGTCGCCAGGAGTTGAACGCCCTACCCTACAGCGACTATGAGGCCGTCGACCGCGTGAAGAACGAATACCTGTCTCTGCTTTTCAAGGAACAGGGCGAGACCGTACTGGCATCACAAGACTACAACGACTTTGTCACCGAGAACGCTTACTGGCTGGAGCCATACGCCAGATTTAGGGCGAAGGGAATAGTTAATAGTGAATTTACCTACTACCTCCAGTATCTCCTTCACACCCAGCTGAAGGCTGCTGCCGACTATGCCCGCTCAAAGGGTGTAGCCCTGACTGGCGATCTGCCTATCGGCGTCAGACGTCATAGCGTGGAGACGCACGAACATCCTGAACTCTTCCACCTTGACACGCAAACCGGCACCCCACCCGACCCTCACTCAAAGCAAGGGCAGAATTGGGGTTTCCCAACGTATCATTGGGAGAACGAGGAGACCCACCCCCAGCCTGCAACGGGCGGGTCGAGGATAGCTCACTGGTTCCAGCAGCGCCTGAAGCACATGGAGCAGTATTTTGATGCGCTGCGTATTGACCACATACTCGGGTTCTTCCGCATCTGGGAGATTCCTGCCGATGCCATCGATGGCGTGCTGGGGCACTTCTCCCCTGCCTTGCCTCTGACTGTCGAGGAGATAGAGTACTTTGGACTGCCCTTCCGCAAAGAACTCTTCACACGGCCCTTCATCAACGACCGACTGGTGGAGCGTCTTTTCGGCATGCATGCCCAATATGTCCGCGAGAATTTCCTCGTTCGCAAGGCCTACGGGCTCTACGACCTGACTGCCGAATGTGCCACCCAGCGCAAGATTGCCGAGACTTTTGCCGACCGTCATGATGAGAACAGCCTCTGGATTCGCGACGGTCTGATGCAACTGGTGAACAACGTTCTCTTTGTCGTGGACCCGCATCAGCAGGACATGTACCATCCGCGCATCGGCGCCATCAATGAACCGGTCTTTGAGGCCTTGTCGGCAGAAGACAAGGATGCCTTCCTGCGCCTCTACAACAACTTCTTCTTCCAGCGCCACTCGTTCTTCTGGGGCCAGCAGGCTCTGAAGCGCCTGCCAGCCATCATGAAAGGGAGCCACATGCTGTTCTGTGCCGAAGACCTCGGCATGTTGCCCGACTGTGTGGAACCCGTTCTCGACCAGTTGCGCATCCTGACACTTGAAATCCAGCAGATGCCCAAGCATCAGGGATTTGAGTTTGCCCACCTTGACGCTAACCCCATCCGCTCCGTGTGTACCATTTCTACCCACGACATGGCTCCCCTGCGACTCTGGTGGCAGGAACAGCCGGAGCGCCGTCAACGCTTTTTTGTCACGATGCTACAGAAGGAAGGTCGCGCGCCGGAACAGTTGCCTGCCCATCTGGCAGAGGAGATTATTGCCCGCCATCTATACTGTCCCTCCATGCTCTGCATCCTCCAGCTACAGGACTGGCTGGCTATGGACAGTCTGCTGCGGCGCAAGAATCCGCAGGAAGAGCGCATCAACACGCCTGGAGACCACTACAACCACTGGCAATACCGTATGCATCTCACCATCGAGGAACTTCTCGAGGCCACGAAATATAACAACAAGATACGCACCATGATTCAGCGTAGCAAAAGGTAATGAGGTTTCAAAGTTCAAGGTTCAAGTTTCAGGTTTCAAGATTCAAGTATCATGTTTCAAGTATATATCTTCGATCTTGACGGCACGCTGCTCGACACGCTGCAAGACCTAACTGCCAGCGCCAACTTTGCGCTGAAACAGCATGGCATGCCGACACATCCGATGGAAGACATCCGCCGCTTTGTGGGCAATGGCGTGCGCCGGCTCATGGAGCGCGCTGTGCCCGACGGTGTACAGAACAGTCAGTTCGAGGCGGTTTTCGCCACCTTCCGCCAGCACTATATGCAACACTCTTTGGACACCACCCGTCCCTACGACGGCATCCCCGAACTGATTCATGAACTGAAAGCCCGCGGTTGCCAGATGGCGGTGGTCAGCAACAAGATGATGGCAGCTACGCAGGAACTGGTCCGTCATTTCTTCCCCGATATTTCTGTAGCCATTGGCGAGAACGAAGTGGCAGGCATCCGCAAGAAGCCAGCCCCTGACACCGTCTTCGAGGCTCTCTGCCAACTCAGGGCTGATGCGACTGTACAAGGTGATTTGTCTGCTGTCTACGTTGGCGACAGCGATGTGGACCTGTCCACGGCCCGTAATGCCGGACTCCCGTGCATCAGCGTCCTTTGGGGCTTTCGCGACAAGGCGTTTCTTACAGCTCATGGGGCCACCACGTTTGCCAGTCACCCACTGGAAATTCTGAACATCTAACATCCTGTCTATGAACGCAACAAAACTATACAGATACCTATCCCTCTTCCTGCTTCTGTCAGTCATGCCGAAAGGCATTGCCCAGCCTGCCGGTGTCCGACTCGACACCTTGCAAGTGAAGCACATCGACTTCGACGGCAAGACGCATCAGGGCATCCTTGTCTGCAACAAGACTATTGCGCAGGACCTGCGTGAGATTTTCGACGAGCTGTATCGGGCGAAGTACCCTATTGAACGCATACGGCCTATCTCCGAGTATGGCGACGACGACGAGCTGTCGATGCAGGCCAACAACACCTCGTGCTACTGTTACCGGCAGATTGCCGGCAGCAGCAAACTTTCCAAGCATGCCCAAGGGCTGGCCATCGACATCAACCCACTCTACAACCCGTGCGTGAAGCGCCACAAGGACGGCACACTATGGATACAGCCCTCCACCGGCAAGCCATACGCCAACAGGAAGAAGCCCTTCCCCTACAAGATTACCTGCAACGACCTGTGCTACCGTCTGTTCAAGGCACATGGTTTCCAGTGGGGCGGCAACTGGCGTTCCACAAAAGACTACCAGCACTTCGAGAAGTAATTCTCCCGAAATGCTGGCATCACATCGTTATCAGCTTGTTTAGCGCTATCTTATAAACAGCAGTTCGCGGTATTTGGGCAGCGTCCACAAGCCGTCCTCGACAATCATCTCCAAGTGGTCGGCCTCCTGTCGGATAGCCTCCATGTGTGGGCAGACGGTATCGTGATACTGGATGGCACGCTGGTGGATGTCCTGTATGCGGTTTGCCACGCGACGGGCCTCGGTCAGCTCCTCTACCATTTGCTCAATGCGCTCGGTGCGCTCTGCTATCTCCTCAATGAGCTTGATGTTGCGGGCCGAGAGACGCGCAGCCATGTCGCCCATACTGGAGAAGATGTCCTTCATGCCCTGTACATTCTTGATGAGCTGGCTCTGGTAGTGTGTCGACACAGGGATGATGTGGTTCATGGCCATGTCGCCCAGTACGCGGGCTTCTATCTGCACGGTCTTAACGTACATTTCCCATTTCACTTCGTTGCGGGCCACCAATTCCTTGCGGTTCATGACGTGGGTGCGCTCAAACATTTCGATGCTCGACTCGTCCAGATAGTGTTCGAATATGACGGGACACGACTTCTCGATGTCCAGTCCGCGCTTGCCGGCCTCCACGACCCACTCTTCCGAATAGCCGTTGCCGTCGAAGCGGATGGGCTTGCAAGCCTTGATGTCCTCGCGGAGCACTGAAAGGATGGCGTGGAACTTGGCTGTATGACCAGTGCCCTCTGAGTATTCAGCACATTTTGAGTACTCGACTATCCTTTCGTCGACTCGCTCCTTGAAGCAGACAAGGGCTTCTGCCATAGCAGCGTTGAGGGCTATCATGGCCGATGCACAGTTGGCTGCCGAGCCTGGGGCACGGAATTCAAAGCGGTTGCCCGTAAATGCGAAGGGCGACGTGCGGTTGCGGTCGGTATTATCGACTATCAAGTCAGGAATCTGCGGAATGTCTATTTCGCGCTGCAGGTTCGATGTCTGGGGCTGCAGGTTTGCCGTTTGCTCAATGGTGTCCAGCAGGTCGGAGACGTATTTCCCCAGGAACGAGCTGATGATGGCTGGCGGTGCCTCGTTGCCACCCAGACGGTGGGCATTGGTTGCCGACATGATGGAGGCTTTCAGCAGTCCGTTGTGACGGTAGACCGCCATCAGCGTCTCGACGATGAAGGTCACGAAGCGCAGGGCTTCGTAGGCCGATGCCTCAGGATGGGCTGGGTCTGTCTTTGCCGGAGCATAGAGCAGCGTGCCGTTGTCTGCTGAGAGGCTCCAGTTCTGGTGTTTACCCGAACCGTTGATACCGTCGAAAGGTTTCTCGTGCAACAGCACGCGGAAGCCGTGGTTACGGGCCACGCGCTTCATGAGCGACATCAGTAGCATGTTGTGGTCGACGGCCAGGTTGCACTCCTCGAAGATAGGCGCCAGCTCAAACTGGTTCGGTGCCACCTCGTTGTGGCGTGTCTTCACGGGGATGGCCAGCTCCAGGGCCTGAATCTCCAGGTCCTTCATGAAGGCCTGAACACGGTCGGGTATGGTGCCGAAGTAGTGATCGTCCATCTGCTGGTTCTTCGCGCTCTCATGACCCATCAGCGTGCGCCCCGTCATCAGCAGATCCGGGCGAGCCGAGTAGAGGCCCTCGTCCACTAAGAAGTACTCCTGCTCCCAGCCCAGGTTCACCTGAACCTTCGTCACGTCGTCGTAGAAATACTGGCAGACATCGGTAGCTGCCTTGCTCACGGCATGCAGGGCGCGCAGCAGCGGAGCCTTATAGTCCAGCGCCTCGCCCGTATAGGCAATAAATATGGTGGGGATACAGAGCGTGTCGTCAATGATGAATACCGGACTCGTGGGGTCCCAGGCCGAGTATCCGCGCGCCTCGAACGTGTTGCGGATGCCGCCGTTGGGAAACGAGCTGGCGTCAGGTTCCTGCTGAACCAGCAACTTGCCCGAAAACTTCTCTATCACGCCACCCTTGCCGTCAAACTCCACAAAGGCATCGTGCTTCTCTGCCGTTCCCTCGGTCAAGGGCTGGAACCAGTGCGTATAGTGCGTCACGCCCATCTCCAGCGCCCATTGCTTCATGCCTGCCGCCACAGCGTCGGCTATCGAGCGGTCCAGCCGCGCCCCGTTGTCCATCACGTCTATCATCTTGTCATAGACGTCCTTGGGCAGGTATTTAAACATTTTCTGCTTATTAAACACGTACTTGCCGAAGTACTCCGACGGGCGTTCCCCAGGCACTGCAACGTCCAGTGCGCGTTTCTTGAACGCCTCTTCCACTACTTGGAATCTTAAATTGTTTGACATGTCTTTTCAGTCTTGTGCAATAAATTCGGCTGCAAAATTACGTTTTTTTTCCCAAACCGTCAAATTATCCGCCCCAAATGTTTCCCGTCTCAGGAATAATTCGTATATTTGCCGACGGATTAAGAAAGAGAAGTATATGGAAGCTATCACTTTTAGCCCTGCACAAGTGCACGTGTTCAATCTCGTGTCACATATTAAGTCTGATCTTGGGTTGGATAAACTCAGAGATCAGCTTGCTGCCTTCTACGCAAAGCAAGTAGACGACGAGATGGATGCTCTTTGGGAGAGTGGTCAATTTGATGAGAAACGGATGAAAGAACTTCGTGGTTCCCATTTTCGTACTCCTTACAACAAGTAATCCATGAATCCTGTTGTCATTGACACGAACTGTCTGTTGCAGATTATAGCCCGTCACAGTCCCTATCGTCCGATATGGGATGCTTTCTTGGCTGGGCGCTTTGACCTCTGTGTATCTAATGAAATACTTGAAGAGTATCAGGAGATATTAGGACAGCAGATAACCCCCACCATTGCTGAAAACATTGTGCTACTCATTCTCAACCAGAAAAACGTACAACTTGTTGACCCTCACTTCCGCATGGCAATTATCACGGCCGACCCCGATGACAACAAGTTTGTTGATTGTGCCTTTGCCGCTGGTGCCGACTATCTGGTGTCGGAAGACAACCACTTCGACGTGCTTCGTAAGACACCATTCCCGCAACTGAATCTCTTATGCTTCCGAACCCGAAGAATCTGGTTCTTAAAAAAATAGATTATATTGAGAATACCGAAACGCCCAATTATACCATTGGGAAAGCCCTTTCTGACGAAGGCAAGACATACTACCATTGCACTGCAAGTTACGGTGGCGATGGGTATCATTTCTCTGTTTCCTTTGACATATTTTGGAAAGGCAAAAAAGATTATGAAATAAAGAATGGACGAGTGACTGGTTCCTATAGAAGATATGAAAATGGTTCCTATGTTAATAAGTCTGTTGATGCGAATTTCTCTGGCGTCTCAAATTCCTATACGGAAGCTAACGATTCTTTTTTGACATACTGTGATACTAATGATGATTATGGGAATCATCGTATCCAATTTCATTTCGCCTTCGAGTGATGGCCAAGGATAACAGGGACTCAAGGGGTTTGTTCTCGTGAGCTCTGTAAAGAGTATTAAACTATCATGCTGGTGACAACGAGTTTTCCTCACTTTCCTCATTTCCTCACTGCTATACATAAAACTGCAGAAAGGCCTATGGTGACCATCTATTAGACAACTATCTTTCTGACAATAAGGATATTAGACTCAATAATAATAACAAAACAGGATTATTAGTAATTCCAAGTGTGGCAGTGAGGAAATGAGGAAAGTGAGGAAAACTGAGGCTCAAAACAGCATCAGGTACACAAGTACACAAGAACACAGCATTATCTATCTTATTTCTACGCGAAAAATCANNTAATAAAATAGGATTTCTTGTGTTCTTGTGTACTTGTGTACCTAATACGGGGACATTTGTAGGGTGAAATAAAAAAGTTGCTCGGAAATTTGGAGTTCTTGAACAGAACCGCCGGAAAAGTACTGGATAACCATCAGAAATCCTTAGGATAACTGCAACTTTTCCTTAGGAAAACCTTCAGAAATCCTTAGGAAAACTGACAGAAAAGTACTGGATTATGAAAACTGGACAATTGGTGGCGGATAATTTGATGGTTTGGGGAAAAAATAGTAATTTTGCAGCGTGAAACAATTAGCTAAAAACAATATGGTACGCAACTTTATGATTAGCATTGCTGTATGCGCCCTGTCGGTTTGTACGGCTACGGCCCAAACTACTACAACGTCAACAACAACTACTACCTCAACAACTACGGCTTCACCAACTACTACGTCGGAGGTGCTGTTGGAGACGACGGCAGGCAACATACGGATAGCATTGTATGACGAGACGCCCCTGCATCGTGACAACTTCCTCAAGCTGACTCAGGAGCACGAATACGACTCGCTGCTCTTCCACCGCGTCATCAAGGACTTCATGATACAGAGTGGCGACATCAAGAGCCGGCATGCTCAGCCGGGTCAGCGATTAGGGACGGGCTCGTACGACTATACGGTGGAGGCGGAGTTCCGTCTGCCGGGCATCTTCCATCGTCGTGGAGCAGTGGCTATGGCTCGCGAGGGTGACCGTACTAATCCTGAGAGGCGCAGCTCGTCCACTCAGTTCTACATCGTCTGGGGACGTAAGTACTCCGAGGCGCAGCTCTACAGGATTCAGGAGCGCCTTGATGCGACGACGCAGGGGACTGTCAAACTGACGCCTGAAATGATGGAGGTGTATAAGACGGTGGGTGGCACGCCCCATCTGGACGGACAGTACACCGTGTTTGGCGAAGTGGTGGAGGGCATGGACGTCCTGGAGCGCATCCAGCAGTCACAGACTGACCCTAACGACCGCCCACTCGAGGACATCCGCATCCTGAAGGCTACCGCCACCATTGCCAACCACCGCACCAACCCTTAGAAATTACGGCAACAATTTCAAGAAATCACCGCAACTCCCTTAGGAGATTACGGTGATTTCTGCATGTTTTCTACGTAAAACTGGTGGACGGGCGGCAGTATTACGGGCGCTTGCCGAACTGGCGGACGGGCTTCTCTGCAGGTGCAGCGATGGGCGCGACGGTGGTGCTGTCGCCAGCAGCGCGGGTTGCGGGAGCATAGTAGTAGCCGTTGCCATACCAAGAATCATAGCCCCAGTATGTATTGTTGTTATACCAGTTGGGCGACGAGATGTGGGTGAGGCTGAAGTTCACGGTGTTGCCGCCGTCGTAGATGTAGCCTGAGAAGTGGGAGTCGGACAAGCGGTAGTCGGAGATGACTACTGAAGTGCCGTCTTCGCGGAAATAGACGGTGATGTTGCCATTGTCCACGCGCCAGTCGATGTGGTTGGCAATGTAACCTCCCCAGGGAGCATCGTCGTAGTAGTCGACCCAGTAGCCCGAACCTTTTGCGAAGCGGAAGGGGTCGATGGTGAAGGTGATTTCGGTATGTGTGGCATAGTAGTCGTGGCCTCCATAGTAGGAGGAAACGTACATGTTGCCACTCCAGGTGCCTTCGAGGGTGTCTGCTATCATCTCGTCTTCGCAACTGGTAAACACGGTGGTGGCAGTCAGGGCCATCAGAGCCGTCATCAGGTAGGTCTTCAAAGTCTTCATAGTCGTATGGTTTTAAATGATTTAACTTGCCGTTTGTTTCTTTTCTCGTTGCAAAGATAGGAAGAGATTTCTGCCCAGGCAAGATATTTTTCCTATTTGGCGGTAGGGGTTTTCCTATTTTCGATATGAATCATTGCTTCTTGCCGAAGTTGGGGTCGATGTCGAGGAACCAGGTGACGAGGAATGTCAGCGAACAAGTGGCCATGACGATGATGAAGAACGTCTGGTAGCCCACGGCATCCTTCATCCAGCCAGACACCATGCCTGGCAGCATGAGTCCCAGGTAGCTGATGCCCGTGCAGATGGCATAGTGTGACGTCTTGAAAGCTCCCTGGCTGTAATAGAGCATGCAGAGCGTCAGCACGGTGAAGCCCAGCCCGTAGCCGAACTGCTCGACGAAGAGGCAGGTGCTGATGAGTGTCAGTCCGCCAGATGTCGAGGCCGAAGGCATGGCGTAGGCTAGGTAGATGTAGACCACGTCGGGCAGCGTGATGGCGCAGACCAAAGGCCAGAGCCAGCGCTTCATGCCGTCGCGACTGACGAGGATGCCGCCCAAAATGCCGCCCAGAGTCAGTCCGATAAGTCCTACGGTGCCGTATGCCAGCCCATACTCTGCGGGAGCCAGGCCCAGGCCTCCGTCGGCGTTAGGACGCATAAGGAAGGTCTTCGTCATGGTGTTAAGGAGTGCCTCAGGGAAACGGTACATCAGCAGGAAGACGATGACTACCAGCGTCTTGTTGGCAGGGAACTTGGTGAAGAACGACAGCAGCGTCTCCTTCAGTCCCTCCCACACCTCGGCAGCCGTTTCGCTGCGACGGCTGTCTGCGGCAGGCCGCGGAAGGGCGTAGCTATGGTAGAGCCATAGTGCTATGAAGAGTGCCGCCAGTCCATAGAACACAAGGCTCCACGTAAAGGCTGTCTGGTTGCGGAAATAGACTTGCAGGATGCCCGGAATGGCCACCAGCACGCCATTGCCGAAGATGACTGCCAGGCGGTAGAACGTATTGCGTATGCCGACGAAATAGGTCTGCGTATGCTCATCGAGATCAATCATGTAGAAGCCGTCAGCTGAGATGTCGTGTGTGGCACTGGCAAAGGCCATGATGAAGAAGCAGCACATGGACATCTGGAACCACGACGGCGTATTGAGCGTAAAGGCCACTCCCGCCAAAGCCGCACCAATGAGCACCTGCATGGTGAGTATCCACCAACGCTTGGTGCGCAACAGGTCGATGAAGGGGCTCCACAGCGGTTTGATAATCCACGGCAGGTTCAACCAGCCGGTATAAAGTGCCAACTCGGTGTCGGTAAGTCCCATCTGCATATACATTACTGCGGCCACACCGGTGACCAGTACGTTTGGCAGGCCCTCGGCAAAGTAGAGCGAGGGTACCCAGGACCAGGGATTTCGTTGTTTCATTTTAATAAATGCGTTTAATTTCTGCGTTGCGGTAATAATGGAGCAGGATTTGGTCGTAGCTGTAGCCCTGCTGACCCATGACAGCAGCACCTATCTGGCAGAGGCCAACGCCGTGTCCCCAGCCGCGACCGTGGAGCACGAAGCCCTCGGGCGTCTTCTCCACGTCGAAGGCCGAACTATAAAGGTGGGTCTTGCTGAGGGCACGACGAATCTCCAACTCCTTGCCAATGGTGAACGTTTTCTGGGTACCAACTATCTTCAGTTTCCAGATGCGCCCGCTCTTGCCGCGCTCCAAGGGGATGAGGTCGATAATCTGGCCGAAGTCTTCCTTCAGCTTTTCGTTGACCAGCTGGGAGAGTTCGTCGGTCGTATATTTTACAGTCCACTCATAGAAGTCGTTCGTCTCTTGGTCGTAGTCGTTCAGCACCTGCGAGAGCACGGCCTTGTCGTCGGTATGACAGAAGGGGTCTTCCACCGAGACAAGGTAAGGCTTGGGGGCGTCTTCCCAACAATACTGGAACTCCTCGGTGCGCCCGCCACAGCATTTCGAGAAGCGGGCATCACAGATGTCGCCGTCGTAGCTGAGTATCTGGCCACGGGTAGCCTTCAGCGCCTGTTCGACAGCCTTGCTGGTCTGTTTGGTGACGCCCTGATAGCGCTGGCAGTGGTCGTCGGCACAGACGTCAAAAATGGTATGGTCCTCACGGTCATACCAGCGGATGAGCTCGTCGTCCTTCTTGACAAACGAGAAGAATCCGTCACTGCGGTTACCGTTCTCCTCGCGGCGCTTCATCTGTGCCAAGAGCCACGAACGGGAGATGACGGCATGTGCCTTCAGCAGTTCCAGGCCTGCCGTAGCCTTCATCTCGCTGGAGATGACCGAAGCCAGGTATTGCTCGACGGGCAGTTCGTTGATGGCGACAATCTTGTCAGACTCCACCACTAAGTGCAGCGTGCCCAGGAAGACCTGCGTCTCCTTACGCTCCCAATGGAAGTTGACGCCTATGGTGACGTCGGACAGCGAGAAGGTGGCCTGCGACGACTGCGGGACAAAGGTCAGTTCACGATACTGGTTACCATTCCACAGGATACCACCCTCAGAGAATTCCACCTCTTGCTCACCCTGGATGGTCTCTCCCTTGGCGGTATATGGCGCGTTCAGGGCAAACAAAATCTTCTGGCCGCTGACGATGCCGACAGTAACGTCGGGCTGGCGCTTGAGCATAAGCGTAGGAGCCGGCTCGGCAGACATCAGGGCGGCAGGGTTGTTCTGCAGGCGCTCCATCACCTCGGTCATCTGCGACGGAGTGAGCGACACCTCTTTATATATAGTACTGACGGTCTCAGGCGTCAGACGGCGGAAGTCGGTTTCGCGGGGCGTAATAATGAGTCCGCCCATGTCGACGGCTCCAGGACTCACCATATAGCAGGCATCCCCCTCGGCCGTATAGCAGTCAGGGCGATGCTTTCTCCTGGGCAGCACCACGCTCTGCAACATGTCGCCGCTCTGCCAGGCAATGATGTTCATCATGGCCTCAGTGCCGTCTGCAGCAGGAGGCAGACAGGCATAAAGCAACTTGAACAGACGCTCGTTCTCAGCTGCGCTACGGGTGCGGATGAGGAATGCCGCAGCAGGATAGTCGGCTACGTGCCAGATTCCCTCGTCGTCGCCCTGCCTGACAAGCTCCACCAAGTTGCGACAGAGTCGTTGCCAAGCCTGTTGCAAGGGCAACAGTCCGCTACTAACTGCCTGCAGGTGGGCATGGTCGGGAGCCGATGCACCACAATGGGGACCGTTATACAACAAGGTAAAGCCGGTGTTGCGCTTGGCCAGACGCATCATCTCGCCATACATAGGCAGGATGCGCTGGGGCTGGTGCTTCAACGTGGGCAACGTGAAGTGTACCGGCATAATGGGGAAGGGATTGACCAGCAATTCGTAGGCACTGTCGACCACGCGATGCATTTGTTGTGAGGGGCGGTTCTTGGAGCATAGGAAACAAGGACGCTCGGCAATGGATTTGGCATCAATTTTTGCCCCCGTAGACCCAATGCGGGCTGGATTCCATTGCACCATCAAAGTCAGGGCATCAGCCTGAAGTTCACGCGTCTCGACGTGTTCCAGGTCACGATAGCGCTGGCGCACCTCGTCCCACGTCTGCAACTGGCGGTTGAAGAAGCGCATGAGTGCCGACTGGCTCAGCACGTCTTCCCCACCCTGTCCCATCTGCTGACGGGCTTGCAGTTCCATCGTGCGCAAACGGTCTTTATAAAGGTTGTTGCGGTTAATCTTCTCGACAGAGAGCGCGGCATCGGAATTGCCTCCCCAGCGTCGACACAGATAGAGTTCGGTGAAGATGCGGCCTATGCGGAAACGCCGCGAGAACATCAGTCCCAAGGCATAATCCTCGCCATACGACGTATTGGGAAAGCCTATGCTACGCAGGACGGGCGTAAAGAAGGCTCGTGGCGCACCTAAGCCATTGATGCGCAGGGCGTTATTGGGGCCGTTCTCGTCGGTCCATTCCTGGTGGGCAATGAGTCCGGGAGGCAGGGTGTTCAGCTCGAAGTCGCACATGCGGTAGGAGCCTATCACCATAGCAGCCTTCTGCTTATAGAAGGCATCAACTATGGTTTGTAGCGTCTTAGGCGAAGAATAGAGGTCGTCGCTGTCGAGCTGAACGGCAAAGCGTCCGCAGAACTCACTATAGACGGCTTCGTTCCAACAGCCACCAATGCCCAGGTCCGTGCGCTCGGGGACAATGACGTGGAGTATGTTGCTATGATATAGCAACATACGGGACAGAATCTCGGAGGTGCCGTCGGTAGAGTGGTTGTCCACCACAATGACGTTGTATTTGAAAGCCGTCTTCTGGTTGAGGGCACTCTCTACGGCATCGGCTATAGTCTTGGCACGATTGAAGACGGGAATAATGACCGAGGCCTCCACGTCGAACTCCTGTTCGTTGAAATCAACCTCCTGGCATTGTGTCGTATCGACCAAGGCACCTACTGCCCTCAGATGGGCTTTGCAAGCCTGTTCCATCTCTATCTGGACATCGCGGTTGGCGGGGTTCACATAGTCGAACTGCTTGATGCCGGAGGCACGCAAGTCTGTTTCCTCCTCGGTGTAGAGGTATTCGTCCAGATGGAACAGCAGACCTTCGCGACTCAAGAAGAGGCGCAGGTCATAGAAACCAGCATATAGGTAGTCGTGTTCACGGTCGCTGGCGGCATACTTCTGCAACAGCTCCGTCTGTAACAGCAGCAGCGAACCGAAGTCGAAGTCGTCGCGCAACGAGCCCTCCTGATAGTCGATGACGGGATGCGCCTTACGCTCGCCCCCCTCCATCGTATAACGGTCAGCATAAACCATGGCCGCACCCGTGTTCTGAGCAACCAGCAACAGGCGCTCTACGGCCAAAGCGCCCAAAGTCAGCGGGACAGGTTTCATACTCAACAGAACATAGTCGGCCAGGGTATGCCGGGCCACTTGCATCACGACTTGGCTGCTGGAGAGACTATCGGTCACCAGAAAAGAACAGTCTGCGGGGCATTCTCCGTTGGCTGCCAGCGAGGCATCCACCAAGAGGAAGATGTGTCTCACGGCCTGTTTCTCTCGTAACAACTCCACGGTAGGCTCAATCTCCTGCAAGGAGTGACAAGCCAAAAAACAATCTATTTTCAATTTCATAAGGGAGGTTCCTATTCATATAATGTGCAAAGGTACGAATAAATTAGGAATTAGAAGTCACTTACGCTCGGAAAAATTCAAATATATTTGGTTTTTCGCTCACTTATTCGTACCTTTGCACCATGATTCCGCAAAAGAAACGACTTTTGGGACTAACCTTGGCAGAGCTGAAGGGCGTTGCCGAGCAAATGGGTATGCCTGCTTTTACAGCCAGGCAACTGGCTCAATGGCTCTATGTCAAGCACGCAAGTAGCATCGACGAGATGACTAATATCTCGAAACACAACAGGGAACGGCTGTCGGCTGACTACGAGGTGGGAACTATGGCGCCCATAGACTGCCAGCGCTCCAAGGACGGAACGGTGAAATACCTATTCCCCGTCTGTTCAACCTCAAACCCGAAGTGTGACACGCCATACGACGACAAGACCACGGAAAAGTTTGTGGAGACGGTATTCATCCCTGACGGCGAACGGGCTACACTCTGCGTCTCATGTCAGGTAGGCTGCAAGATGAACTGCCTCTTCTGTCAGACAGGCAAACAGGGCTGGCACGGCGACCTGACGGCTGCCGACATCCTGAACCAAATCTATGCCTTGCCCGAGCGGGACCAGCTGACCAACATTGTCTTCATGGGGCAAGGTGAGCCGATGGACAATCTGGATGCCGTCTTAAAGGTGTGCGAGACGCTGACGGCAGAATGGGGCTTCGCATGGAGTCCTAAGCGCATCACCGTCAGCTCGGTAGGTATTCGCGGAAAACTAAAACGCTTCCTCGACGAGAGCGACTGCCATGTGGCCATCTCCATGCACTCACCACNNAGCCATGCCCATAGCAGAAACAGTAGAACTGCTGAAGCAATACGACTTCACGCACCAGCGCCGCTGCTCGTTTGAGTACATCTGCTTCAACGGCCTGAACGACTCGCCGATGTTTGCCCGCGAAATCGTCAAACTGCTGCAAGGTCTGGAGTGCCGAGTCAACCTGATACGCTTCCACACCATTCCGGATGTTGACCTGCCAGCCTCCGACGAAAACCGCATGGAAGCCTTGCGCGACTATCTGACCCGACACGGCATTACTACAACCATCAGAGCCAGCCGCGGACAAGACATCTTTGCTGCCTGCGGACTGCTTTCGACAGCAAAGCTTCAAAAGAAACAAGAATCATCGTCATAACGATATAACGTCATAACGAAATACCGATAACAACAATATGGAACAAGAAAGAAAAATACGCGTGGCTATCACGCAAGGAGATACTAACGGTGTAGGTTACGAGGTCATACTGAAGGTCTTCGCAGACCCTGCTATGCTCGAACTCTGTACACCCATCATCTACGGCTCGCCTAAGATTGCCGCCTACCACCGCAAGGCGCTCAACCTGGAGACAAGCTTCACTATCATCAGCTCGGCAGCCGAAGCACACGAAGGCAAGCTCAACCTGCTGACATGCTTCGACGACGAAATCAAGGTGGAGCTGGGACATCCCTCTCAGGAGGCTGGACAGGCAGCACTAAAAGCACTTGACAGGGCCATGACAGACTACAGGAGCGAACAATACGACGTGCTGGTCACAGCCCCCATCAACAAGGCCACCATCCAGAGTCCGGAGTTTAAGTTCCCTGGACATACGGAATATATCGAGACCTGCATAGGCGATGGCAAGAAAGCTCTCATGATATTGATGAACGAGAACCTGCGCGTGGCACTGGTGACTACCCACCTGCCTATCAAGAACGTGGCACAGGCCATCAGTAAAGAGACCATCGTGGAGAAGGCAACCATCTTCCACCAAGCGCTGCGCCGCGACTTCCGCATCTCCAACCCACGCATTGCCGTACTTGCCCTGAATCCGCATGCCGGCGACGACGGGCTGTTGGGCTCTGAGGAGAAGGACATCATCAAGCCTGCCATCGACGAGCTGGCAGAGAAAGGCATACAAGCCTTTGGTCGGTCCCTACCCTGCCGATGGATTCTTCGGAACAGGTGCCTACGACCGCTTCGACGGCGTGCTGGCCATGTATCACGACCAAGGACTGGCCCCGTTCAAGACCATCGCCTTAGAAAGCGGCATCAACTACACGGCAGGCCTGCCCATTGTCCGTACCTCGCCAGACCACGGTACAGCCTACGACATAGCAGGACAAGGCACAGCCGACGAAAACTCTATGCGACAGGCTATCTTCACAGCCATCGACATCTACAGAAACCGCATCAACTACGATGAGCCACTGAAGAACCCGCTACCCAAGCTCTTCCACGAGAAACGTGAAGACGGTGACAAGGCGCGTTTCGCCATTCCACGTCCAAAAGACCAGTTTAAGCGAGAAAGCGAGAAGAAAACAGAGCCAGAAAATTAATTTTCTGACAAAGTGTGACATTATGTCAGATTTTCTTTGTACCTTTG